>Ga0335070_10001625_pt1 | contig 26051 bp, 21 predicted proteins | sample Lox_Sample_13_FD_206722 | JGI IMG/M metagenome (GOLD analysis project Ga0335070, IMG submission 206722) | Soil microbial communities from Loxahatchee National Wildlife Refuge, Florida, United States - Lox_Sample_1.3 | ecosystem: Environmental > Terrestrial > Soil > Wetlands | place: USA...
GCGCCATATTGACTTTGCCAGACGATCCGCGGAACTTGTAGCGCTTCACGCCCTCCATGAATTCGTCGGGCAGGTGGCCGGGCTCGATCATCTTCACGAAGGTCAGACGCGGATCGACGCTGGAAGAGATCACGCCGGCAAGAATCTCGTCGCCGTTCTCGAGCACGACGCCATAGGCGCGGTTGTTCTTGATGAGGATCTTCGCAATCCCGGCTTGGGTGCGGATTTCCGCGCCCGCCTCGCGAGCCGCATCGGCAATGGCGTTGGAGATCGCGCCCGTCCCGCCGCGGGCGAATCCCCAGGCGCGAAATGCGCCATCGATCTCTCCCATGTAGTGGTGCAGCAGAACGTAGGCCGTGCCGGGTGAGCGCACGCCGAGGAATGTTCCGATGATGCCGGAAGCCGACATGGTGGCTTTGAGCACATCGGTCTCAAACCACTGGTCGAGAAAGCCCGCGGCACTCATGGTCAGGAGTTGGACCTGGTTGTATTTGTCCTCGCCCGCCATGCCCTGGAAGCGGCGGCCGATGAAAACCAGCTTCATCAATTCGCGCGGGTTAAGCGTGGCGGGATCAGGCGGCACCATGCTCAGGATCGGCTTGACGAAGCGGCACATGGCCTGCATGGCTTTGCCGAATTCGTCGTAGGCCTCGGCATCCAAGCGCGAGTGGCGGGCGATCTCGCGGCGCGTCTTGCCGTGGTCATTCACGCGCCAGAGATAATCGCCGTTCGGCATGGGCGTGAAGGTGCCGTCGAGCGGGAGGATTTCCAGTCCGTGGCGGGGAAGGTCGAGGTCGCGGATGATCTCCGGCCGCAGCAGCGAGACGACGTACGAGCAGACGGAGAACTTGAATCCGGGGAATACTTCTTCCGTGCAAGCGGCGCCACCGAGCACGTACCGGCGCTCGAGCACGAGCACTTTCTTTCCTGCTTTGGCCAGATAGGCGGCGTTGGTCAGGCCGTTGTGGCCCCCGCCGATGACGATGACGTCGTACTTCTTCCCGTTTGCCGGCGCCATAATTCCGTCCCGATGAAAACGAGATCTGGTGCGAAAAATGACTGGCCATTTTACCGAGAACCTATAGTTTTGTCTCTAGGTTGGGTGCGATATCTGACTCCCGGTCAGCGCAATTCACTCCTTGCTGAGGCAGCGCGCCACTGCATATAATCCGGCGTTCGGGACTTTCCTCGGTAATCCTCGTGCCCTCCGTGGTTTTGGGGTTCTTCTTCAACCACGGAGGGCACGGAGGGGCACAGAGGAAAAACCAGGACCTGCGAGGTCGCCGTGCCTGTCGGAACCGCCTTTCACGAGAGAACCTTCGCCCTCTGCCACAGCCTGAATTATCGCGAGTGGTCGGGATACTACACGGTCAGCGTGTACGAGGTGCACCACGAGCACGAGTACAACGCGATTCGCAACGCCTGCGCGTTGATTGATGTTTCGCCGCTCTACAAGTACATCGTCTCGGGCAAAGAGGCTACGAAACTCGTCAATCGCGTCATCACGCGCGACATTAACAAAGTGGCCGTGGGGCAGGTCATCTACGCCTGCTGGTGCGACGAAGACGGCAAAGTGATTGACGACGGGACCATCACACGCCTCGAAGAAAACAAGTATCGCTGGACCGCCGCCGACCCCAGCCTGCGCTGGTTTCGCCAGAATGGGCTGAACATGGACGTGCAGGTCGAAGACATCTCCGAGCAGACGGCCGCGTTGGCGCTGCAGGGGCCGGCATCGGCCAAACTGCTGAAGACGGTCTTCGATGGCGATATCACCAGTCTGAAGTACTTCCGCAAAACCAGCGGCAGAATTGCGGGCGTGCCCGTGGACATCTCTCGCACGGGATACACCGGCGACCTCGGCTACGAGATCTGGATTCCGTGGAACGAGGGCCTCAAGATCTGGGACGAATTGATGGCCAAGGGCAAGCAGTTCGACATCCACGCCGCCGGAATGCTGGCGCTGGACGTGGCACGCGTCGAGGCTGGGCTGCTGCTGATTGAGGTCGACTACATCAGCTCGAAGAAGGCGCTGATTCCCTCGCAGAAATACTCGCCCTATGAGTTGAACTTTGGGAGGATGGTGCATCTGGAGAAGGAAAACTTCATCGGCAAGCGGGCGCTCGAACGGGATCACAAGAACGGAGTCGCGCGCCAGTTAGTCGGGCTGGAAGTGGATTGGGTGGAAGTCGAAGAGCTACACGATAAGTTCGGATTGTCTCCCGCCGCACCCAGCCAAGCATCGCGCGTTGCGGTGCCTGTCTATTCCGGAAACCGGCAGGTCGGCAAAGCGACAACGACGGCGTTTTCTCCGCTGCTGAAGAAGTTAATCGCCCTCGCGAGTATCAGCACCGAATACTCCACGCCCGGCACAAAGCTGCAGATAGAATTGACTATCGAGGCGCAGCGCCTGAAAACGACCGCCACGGTCGTGCCGCTGCCGTTCTTCAATCCGAAGCGGAAGACGGCAGTGCCAGTGTAGCGAATATCCACCACGGAGACACGGAGGCACGGAGAGAGCGAATCTCCATGCCGTTTTCTTGTCTGGTCTTTTTCTTCCTGGGCGGGTGCATGGGCCACGTCCTAGCACGCTAACCGCAGCGAAGGTTACTTTCGTTCAATCCCAACTGGTCGTAAGTACCGAAGTAATCTACCCAACGGCATGTTGACAGTTTGAAATAGCCTCCGCCGGTGCTCCCAGACGGCTGGCACCAGCACAGGGAGGCGTTTCATGAAGTTCGCAGGCGATCTCAAGTTCATGTTGTGGGCCGTGGTGGGTGTTCTGGCGTTGACCCTCACCGGATGCGGTTTCTTCAGCGACAGTCACCATGACCTCGCGTTGACCCAGGGGAACTGGTCCATCGCGGCAACCTCCGCGGTTCCGGCCAATGGAACCTTCTACGTTGGCGGCAACCTGACCCAAAGTGGAAGCAATCTGTCGGGGAAGCTCTACATCGTTGATTCGCTGTGCTTCGATCCCTCACAGGGCATCGCATTTACCGGAACCGTCAAGGGCAACCAGGTTATGCTGACCTCGGCCAGCGTCGAAGGCCAGGTGCTCACGGTAACGGCGACAGGAAGTTCCGGCTCGGCGCTCAGCGGGAGCTACACCCGCAGCGGCGGCGGGAACTGCCTCGACAGCGATTCTGGAACCGCGGCAGCGAACGCCGTGCCCTCGATCACGGGCACGTGGAGTGGGCCAATTAGCGGATCGGGTGGGTCGAACGTCACGCTCTCGATGGCTTTGACGCAGGCTGCGACCGCTTCAGCAGACGGCACCTTCGCGCTCAGCGGGACTTTGACCTATCAGAACTCAAGTTGCGCCAGCAGTGGAACAATCACCAGCGGCTCGCTCGCAGGTCCGTCCGTCGGGTTTAACGCGACTACCGACACCGGGGACACGATTTACTACACATACGGATTACTGGATAGCGCAACAGACCCCAAACACATTTCGAACGGAACATATAGTGTGGTCGGAACCACCATGTGTGATGGCGATTCGGATACTCCGACCTTCACCAAGCAGTAGCCGAGTTTCAAGAAGAACGCCATCCAGCCGGGCTGGATGGCGTCTTGTTTTAGGTGAGAGCTGGCGTGCTCTGCTTCACCAACCCTGCCTCAATCTGCCGCGGCTCCCGCGGTGTGGGCGCTCCCTGCAACGGATCCGATGCGCATCCCATAGAACGACCGGTACACGAAGCAGATCGAGACCACGAAGAACGCCAGAGCCAGAATGTGCGCCAGCCCAGAACCCTTCTCATGGGTTAGCGAGACCGCCAGCTCAACCGCCAGCAGTCCGAACAACGTCGTGAACTTGATGACCGGGTTCATCGCTACTGACGAGGTGTCTTTGAAAGGATCGCCAACCGTGTCGCCGATCACAGTGGCGGCATGCAGTTCTGTTCCTTTCTGCTTGAGTTCGACCTCGACAATTTTCTTGGCGTTGTCCCAGGCGGCGCCGGCATTGGCCATGAAGATGGCTTGATAGAGACCGAACAGGGCGATCGCAATCAGGTATCCGATGAAGTAGAACGGCTCGACGAAGGCGAAGGCCAGGGTCCCGAAAAAGACGGCCAGGAAGATGTTGAACATGCCCTTCTGTGCGTACCTGGTGCAGATTTCAACCACCTTTTTGCTGTCGGAAACGCTGGCTTTCTCCACCCCTTCCAGCTTGATGTTGGCCTTGATGAACTCCACCGCGCGGTACGCGCCCGTGCTCACGGCCTGGGTGGAAGCTCCCGTGAACCAATAGATCATGGCTCCGCCCGTGATCAGGCCTAGGAAGAACGGAGCGTGCAGCAACGAGAGCTTGCCGACGTTCGCAGTTAGCCCGTTGGTCAGGGCCATGATGATGGAGAAGATCATAGTGGTCGCGCCCACGACCGCCGTCCCGATCAGCACCGGTTTAGCCGTGGCCTTGAAGGTGTTGCCCGCGCCGTCGTTTTCTTCCAACAGATCCTTGGCACGGTCAAAGTTCACGTCCAGGTTGAAGTCTTTCTTGATCTCCGCTTTGACGTTGGGCACCTGCTCGATCAGCGAGAGTTCGTAGACCGACTGTGCGTTGTCGGTGACCGGACCGTAGGAATCTACGGCGATCGTAACCGGGCCCATGCCGAGGAAACCGAAGGCGACCAAGCCGAAGGCGAAGACGGCGGGCGCCAGCATGCCGGCCGCCGAAGCCAAGCCCATCGTACTCATGGAGTAAGCGATCGCCATCAGGATCATTATCGACAGGCCGAGGTAGTAGGCCGAGAAATTACCCGCGACGAAACCGGAGAGAATCCCCAGCGATGCTCCACCTTCCTGGGCCGACTTCATGACTTCTCTCACATGGCGCGAGTTCACCGAGGTGAAGACCTTCACCAGTTCGGGGATAATCGCGCCTGCCAGCGTACCGCAGGAGATGATGGTCGCCAGCTTCCACCACTGCGAAGTGTCGCCGCCCAGACTCGGGATGATCTTGTAGGAAATGAAGTAGGTCAGTGCAATCGAAACGATCGAAGTGATCCAAACCAGCGAAGTCAGCGGACTCTCGAAGTCCATCTTGTCGGCATGGCCGTACTTGGCCTTGGCGATGGCCCAGTTGATGAAATAGGAAGCGGCCGAGGCTATCAGCATCATGACGCGCATGACGAAGATCCACACCAACAACTGCACTTGGATGGTCGGATCCTTTACGGCCAGCAGAATGAAGGTGATAAGCGCGACGCCGGTGACGCCGTAAGTTTCAAAGCCGTCGGCGGAGGGCCCAACCGAGTCGCCGGCGTTGTCGCCGGTGCAATCGGCAATGACGCCGGGGTTGCGGGCATCGTCTTCTTTGATCTTGAAGACGATCTTCATCAAGTCGCTGCCGATATCGGCAATCTTCGTAAAGATGCCGCCTGCGATACGCAGCGCCGCCGCGCCTAGCGACTCGCCGATGGCAAAACCGATGAAGCAGGGGCCAGCATAATCTCCCGGCACGAACAACAGGATGAAGAGCATGATCAGCAGCTCGACCGAGATCAGCATCATGCCGATTGACATGCCCGCTTCCAGAGGAATCTGGTAGACCGGGTACGGCTTGCCGGGCAACGAAGCGAAGGCTGTCCGCGAATTCGCGAACGTGTTCACCCGAATTCCGAACCACGCTACACCGTAGCTGCCGCCGATGCCCACCAGGCTGAATGCCAGAATGATCAGGACGCGCGTGACCTCAAAATGCCGCAACACGCCAAAGTAGAGAACGATAATGGCAGCGATGAAGGCCCAAAGCAGCATCAGGAACTTGCCCTGCGTCAGCAGGTAGGTCTTGCAGGTCTCGTAAATGAGTTCCGAGATTTCGCGCATGGCACGGTGCACAGGCAGGCCCTTAAGGCGCATGTAGATTGCCATGCCGAAGCCCAGGCCAAACACACAAAACACCAGGCCGATCATCAGCAAACTGTGTCCATTCATCCCCAGGAACGAGACCGTGGACAGGCTGGGCAGCTTGAGCGACGCTTCGCCGCCAGCAGCTTCTTCGGCGGGCTGCGCCAGCGCGCCGCTGGCGGTCAGAAGCACTAAAGTTGAAAACGTCGCGAAGGCTTTCGCAGACCGGCATCCCAGGGATGCAAGAGCTGCGGCAAAGGTTCGCATAAGAATCCTCCAGTCGTTGGTCACTGATTCAGGGGTCACGACGTGCGATTTTGCTCCGGCGCGCTACGGTCCGCAGATGCGCTGATTCGCTGCGGCGACGGCGGTCACCGGAGTTCCGAACACGCTTCCACCGCCAGACATATAAATAGGAGTGCTGATTTGGCCGCGTCGGAAAGTTCGTGCCTGGGGTCTGCGATCCGGATCGAGCTGGAGCTTCACACCTTCGGCACAAAACATCCGTTTATAGCATCCGGGAAGGATAGGGGTCAATGAGGTGTGTCACTAGCGATGCGGCAGGATTTCGCGCTACTCCGGTACACTCTTATGCATGCTGTTCATGGTCATCGAACGCTTCAGGAATGGCGATCCAACACCGATTGGTCAGCGCTTTCGGAGTCAGGGCCGAATGATGCCCAACGGTGTCAACTATCACGCCAGTTGGATTGATCCGGCCACTGCGCGCTGTTTCCAGATCACGGAGGCAACGAGCGTGGAGTTGCTGAACGAGTGGGTGCGCCGGTGACGATCTGGTGGACTTCGAAATTGTCCCCGTCCTCACCTCGAGCGATTATTGGGCCAGAGCGCAGGTGGAGTAGTTGGGGCGCGGCCCAAAACGGTCCTACCCAAAAGCCTCAATCCTTAGCCCGTTCCGTATAATTGGAGAGTTCCTGTATGCCAGCCTCCCTCGACTCCATGGTCGCTGCTGCCCGTGAGCGTGTATCCAGGAGTAAGCTGCGCGCCGACCTGGCCGCCCTGGAGCGCGCCGCTGCACAACACACTCCTCGTGGCTTTCGCGGTCAGCTGCGCCGGGTGGCGCAGAATGGAATTGCAGTTATTGCCGAGCTGAAGAAGGCGTCCCCGTCCAAGGGTCTAATCCGTGCCGATTTCCGGCCCAGGGAACTCGCGGCCGAGCTCGAGCGCGCGGGCGTCGCCGCTTTGTCGGTGTTGACCGACGAGCAGTTCTTCCAGGGTTCGCTCGAATCTCTGCGGCTGGCTTCTTCCGGCACTTCTCTTCCCTGCCTGCGGAAAGATTTCATCGTTGACGAATTCCAGATTCTCGAAGCACGGGCGAACTGCGCTGACGCTATCCTTTTGATTGTGGCTGCGCTCGATCAGAAAGAGTCGCTGGCGCTGGCGCGAAATGCGCAGGCCCATGGTCTTGACGTGCTGTGCGAGGCGCACGACGAAGAAGAACTTTTACGCGCGCTCGACGCGGGCTGTGATCTGGTCGGCGTGAACAGCCGCGATCTCCGCACGTTTGAGGTCGACCTGAATACTGCTTTGCGGCTAGCACAAAGGATTCCTGCAGGGTGTGTTGCTGTCGCCGAAAGCGGGATTCACTCCGGCGCCGACCTCGCGCGCCTCCGAAGCGCTGGTTATGATGCTTTCCTCATCGGCGAATCACTGATGCAAGCCGAGCAACCAGGACAGGCTTTGACGAAACTGCTCGAAGCGGCTGGCGCGGTGAATCGCCGATAGTGGATGGTGGATCGTGGGAAAAGGATCCGGTTTGAAGTAGTTCGCGATTGGCAACTGACCACTGGCCACTGACAACTGCTTTTATGACTTGGGTGAAGATTTGCGGTATCACCAACCCGGAGGACGCCCGCGCAGCGCTAAAGGCCGACGCCAACGGGTTGGGGTTTGTCTTCTATGAGAAGAGCCCACGCCGGATCGCGCCCAAGATGGCAAAGAGCATCATCGGCGGTCTACCTGCAGAACTGGAGAAGGTTGGCGTTTTCGTCAATGAATCTGTGGACCGCATCTGCGACATCGTCGACGAAGCCGGGCTCACCGCGGTGCAGTTGCATGGGGATGAGGACAAGGAGTTCAGCCGCTCGCTCTTTCAGGCGCTCTCGAAGGGTGGGCGGCGGCCGACGATCTTCCGCTCTTGTCCCGCGCAGATTTTCGACGCGCCGCCGGAAAAGGGCGTAGGCTGGGACCCGGTCGCCGTCGGGTTGGTGGAGCCGGACGAGGCTTATAAAGGAAAACGTGTGCACAAGATCCACGTCGCGGAAAATGGCGATCTTTTTCTGGAAACGCACGGATTCCGGCCCGGCGTGATTGCGGGCGTGCTGCTTGATTCTTCGACCGCAGGAAAGCGTGGCGGAACGGGGCAAGCTTTCGACTGGGAACGGGTCCAGCCCTGGGCGGGAGTGATCAACAGCATCAGCAAGCTGATTGTGGCCGGCGGGTTGAACCCGAGAAATGTGCAAGAGGCCATCCACATTCTGCATCCTTGGGGAGTGGACGTTGCCTCCGGTGTGGAACGTGCGCCGGGCAAGAAAGATCCTTTGAAAATCCGCGCCTTTATTGAGGCGGTGCGGGCGACGGAAGAAAGCCATCCATAATGGCAACTGCGAGCATAAGTAAGAAAGAGCGGAATCAGATTGGAGGACCGCTGGTCCGGCATACGGCCACACCTGGGCGTTTCGGCGAGTATGGGGGGCGGTACGTCCCAGAAACGTTAATGGCCGCGCTCGATGAACTAGAGCGCGAATACGAGAAAGCGAAGCGGGACCGCGAGTTTCAGCAGCGCCTGGATTACCTGCTCAAACGATACGCCGGCCGTCCGACACCTTTGTCTTTTGCGTGTCGCCTGACCGAGAAGTTACGTGGAGCGAAGATCTATCTTAAGCGCGAAGACCTGCTGCACACCGGCGCGCACAAGATCAACAACTGCCTGGGCCAGGCGCTGCTCGTCGAGCGCATGGGCAAACACCGCGTGATCGCCGAGACCGGCGCCGGCCAGCACGGCGTGGCGACAGCCACCGTGTGCGCGCTGTTTGGCTTCGAGTGTGTCGTCTACATGGGCACCGAAGATATGCGGCGGCAGGAGCTGAACGTCTTCCGCATGCGGTTGTTGGGTGCTGAGGTGCGTGGTGTGGACTCCGGCTCGCGCACGCTGAAAGACGCCATCAACGAAGCCATGCGCGACTGGGTCACGAACGTGCGCACTACGCATTATCTGCTCGGGAGCGTGCTGGGAGCGCACCCGTATCCGACGATGGTGCGGGACTTTCATCGGGTAATCGGGCGCGAAGCTCGGGCGCAGATTCTGAAGGCAGAGGGCAAGTTGCCCAAAGCGATTTTCGCCTGCGTCGGCGGAGGATCGAACTCCATCGGCATCTTCTACGATTTCCTGAAAGACAAGAAGGTGCAGTTGATCGGCGTGGAAGCGGGCGGGCGCGGCGAAGCCCTCGGCGAGCACGCGGCGCGATTTCGCGGCGGGTCGCCCGGCGTGCTGCAGGGGACTTACTCATACGTCCTGCAGGACAAGTCGGGACAAATCGCGACGACGCACTCGGTTTCCGCAGGGCTGGATTACCCGTCGATTGGGCCGGAGCACGCAGAACTGCACGACACGGGCCGCGCCGAGTACGTACCCGCTTCGGATGTCGAGGCCCTGCGGGCAACGACCATGCTGGCGCGGACGGAGGGTATCATTCCGGCGCTGGAATCGGCGCACGCCGTCGCCGAGGTCATCAAGCGCGCCCCGCAGATGAAGAAGTCAGACGTGGTGATCGTGAACATCTCGGGGCGGGGCGATAAGGATGTCGGGATTTTGCGAGAGAATTTGAAGCTGGACTGACCGAGCACTTTTTGGCTGACCGGATTTGACCACAAGGAAGTTGGCACGGTAACAAGGACCGGCATCATGAGCGAATTGCCTCGGGACATCCTCCATCGCATCGGCAGGACGTCTTTGTTGGCCTTGCGCAAGATCGTGCCTGCAAACGGCGCCCGCATCCTGCTGAAATTGGAAAATGAAAACCCCACCGGCAGTATGAAGGACCGGATGGCGCTTGCCATGATCGAAGCGGCCGAGGCAGACGGACGCCTCACCGCGGGTGGCTCGGTCGTCGAATATACCGGCGGTAGCACCGGTGTGTCGCTGTCATTAGTCTGTGCGGTGAAAGGATATCCCCTGCATATCGTGTCTTCGGATGCTTTCTCCCGAGAAAAACTCGATCACATGAAAATCCTGGGGGCGGAGCTTCAAGTCGTGCCGAGCGAGAGCGGCGGCATGACGGAGAAACTGACCCGGGATATGGTCGAAGCCGCGCGCGTCATCGCGGAGGAAACCGGGGCTTTCTGGACCGATCAGCTGAATAATGAAGACCAGCTCACGGCCTACCACAAATTGGCGGAGGAAGTCTGGTATCAGACGGACGGCGAGATCGATGGCTTTGTCCAAAGTGTGGGTACTGCGGCGTCGCTTCGGGGAGTTGCGGTAGGCTTACACCGCCATGATGAGAAGATCAGAATCGTTGCCGTGGAGCCTTCTGAATCCGCGGTTCTGTCGGGCGGCCCGCCAGGCGTTCATAAAATTGATGGGATCGGAGCAGGCTTTGTGGTGCCGCTCTGGCAGAAGGATATCGCCGATCGGATCGAACAGGTTTCCACGAAAGAGGCTACGGCCATGGCCCTTCGGCTGGCGCGGGAAGAAGGCCTTTTTACCGGGACGTCTACGGGCGCCAACGTTATCGCTGCCTTGCGATTAGCCGAACAACTAGGGCACGGTGCGACGATTGTCACCGTCATGTGCGACACCGGGATGAAATATCTCAGAACTTATGGAAGTATGCTGAGCGGAGGAGAGGTCGGCCTTCACGGTACCAGCGAAGAGTGACTCCTCTCGGCTGCCGACTACTGAATACTGAACTCAATGCCTTTTCACTTTAACCACAAGCCTTCTCTCGTCGCTTACGTCACTTGTGGCGATCCGGACCTCGCGACGACGCGGCAAGTCGTGCTGTCGGCCATCGAGGCAGGTGCGAGCGTCATCGAACTTGGTGTTCCCTTCAGCGATCCTCTCGCTGACGGCCCGGTCATCCAGCGCGCCAGCGAGCGGGCGCTGAAACATGGGACCTCGCTTGAGCAGGTACTGACGCTGGCAGCGGAGATTCGGGAGCACTCGCAATCGGCAGGACTGATCATCTTTTCCTACCTCAATCCGATTCTGCGCATGGGTCTGGAGAAGTTCTGCAAGGTTGCGCGGCACGCGGGCATTGACGGCACGCTCATTACCGATCTCCCCGTAGAAGAGTCGGCCGACTACCTGCACGAAGCGCGCAAGAATGACCTGGCCACCGTCTTCCTAGCTGCGCCTACCAGCCCCGATTCGCGTCTGAAGCGGATTGCCGAGGTGTCTACCGGCTTTGTGTACGCGATCTCTCGCACCGGCGTGACTGGCGCCCGCCAGCAGATGCCTGAAGATGCCGCAGGGCTGGTGAAGCGCATCCGCCGATTCACCAAGCTGCCCATCGCGGTTGGTTTCGGCATCTCGACCCCCGAGCAATTCGCCTCGGTAGGGAAGTTCGCAGAGGGCGCGGTGGTGGGCAGCGCCATTGTGCAGGTCATCGAACAAAACCCCGGACGGGAAGCCTCGGCTGTGGCAGAATTTGTAAGGCAGCTCTCGGCTGTCAGCTCTCAGCTCTCAGCGAGGAACCGGTAAGATAGCCGTGTTGCTCGTTCTCGGGTGAGAGCTGACAGCTGAGAGCTGACAGCTATTCATGGACATTTCCGACTGGCGTAGGAAAATCGACGAGCTCGATCGCCGGCTGGTGGCGCTGCTGAACGAGCGCGCCGACGCGGCGGTTGAGATTGGCCGGTTGAAGCGCAATACCGACCTGCCCATTTATGAGCCGGACCGGGAACGCGAAGTGATCGCCAACGTGTTGAACTGCAGCAACGGGCCTCTGGGGAAGCGGGATTTAGCGCAGATTTTCGAGCGCATCATGGACGTTATGCGGAATATCCAGAAGCACGAGATTGTTCCCGATTCTGAGCCTCCGCCGCGCGACTCGGAGATCGATTCGCAGTACAAAGATTAGGGCTGCGGAGTATTGTCGGTCCCCGCAGAGGACAGTCGAGGATGCAGCGGCTTGCGGCTTGCTAAGTGACGGCGTGCGCGAGGGGCTTTTTCTCTCGCTCGCAGACTGTGCGTGAGTTCACGGACTGCAGATTCCTCGTGGTCCTCGCCGCGCAAGCGCGGCTACGGACGACTCGGAATGACAAAGGCAAAAGGGGTTCAGCGGCTCGGCTAAGCCGAACCCTTTCAAAGCGGCGTTTGAGTGTGCTGGCAGTCTGAAAGCGGCCTGCTAAGTGAGCACCGGCTGTAGTTCGGCTTCCTGGAAATTTCGGGCAGGATGGAATAGAGAGTACACATGATTGTCGCCATGCAGGAATCGGCCAGTGAAGATCAGGTCCAGCGTGTGATCGATCAGCTGGTCCAAATGGGATTTGAAGTTCATCGTTCGACCGGAGCGCGCCAGACTGTTTTGGGCGGAGTTGGCGCGCGCGCGGACTTTGATCCGCGGGAAATTGAAATGATGCCTGGGGTGCAGGAGGTCCACCGCATCTCGTCGCCCTACAAGCTGGCGGGGCGCAACTTCCGTCCGGAGGGCACCGTGGTGCGGTTCGCCAACGGACTAGAGATCGGCGGCAAGGGCGTGGTGGTCATGGCGGGACCCTGCTCGGTCGAATCCCGTGAGCAGTTGTTCACTATTGCTGAGTTGATTGCGAAAGCCGGCGCCCGGGTTCTTCGCGGGGGCGCCTTCAAGCCGCGTTCCTCACCTTATTCATTCCAGGGGCTCGGCGCCGAGGGTCTGCAGTTACTGCGTGAGGCTGGGGATCGTTTCAAGCTGTTGGTAATCAGCGAAGTGATGGAGATTTCGCAGATCCCGCTGATGCTTCCCTACGTCGACATCTTCCAGGTGGGCGCGCGTAATATGCAGAATTTCAATCTGCTGCGCGAACTAGGCAAGGTCCGCAAACCGGTACTGCTGAAGCGCGGGATCGCGGCTACACTCGAAGAGCTTCTGCTTTCGGCCGAGTACCTGCTCTCCGGCGGCAACTACGACATAATTCTCTGCGAACGCGGCATCCGCACCTTCGAAACCTACACGCGTAACACTATGGATATCTCGGCGATTCCGATCATCCACAAGCTCTCGCACCTGCCCATGACGGCCGACCCGTCGCATGGCACAGGACGCCGCGACAAGGTCGCGCCCATGGCCCGTGCTTCGGTAGCGGCGGGCGCCGATGCCCTGCTGATCGAGGTTCATCACCAGCCGGACAAGGCGTTGTCGGATGGCGCGCAGTCGCTTTATCCCGAGCAGTTCGCCAAGTTGATGGACGAACTCCGCATGATTGCGCCTGCGGTGGGCCGCGAGATCGCGTAAACTGCTTTCGCCATTCGCTGCTCGTCGTTCGCTGTTCGCTGATCGCCATCCGCTGTTAGGTCGCTGCGTCTGGTCGGAGGGCTCATGCGATTCGGGCTAACGGCGAAAAGCGAACGACCAACGACTGCATGATCTTCAAACAGGTCACGATTATCGGTACAGGCCTGATCGGCGGCTCACTCGGGCTGGCGCTGAACAAGCGCCGCCTCGTGGGGCGGGTTGTCGGCTGTGATCGCGCCCCGGCGCTGGAGCGGGCGCGCGACCGCGGCGCTATCGAGGTTGGTACCACGAACCCGGCCGATGCGGTCCGCGGCAGCGACCTGGTCGTGTTGGCGACTCCGGTTATCGCAATCCTCGATCTGATTGATCGCCTAGGCCCGGCTCTACCCGCACGAACGCTCGTGACCGATGTCGGCAGTACGAAGGCCGAGGTCGCGAAGCGCGCCGCCAAAGCGTTTGGCAAGACCTCCGGACACCGCTTCCTGGCAGGACATCCCATGGCAGGCAAAGAGCAGGCTGGTGTCGAGGCGGCTGATGCCGATTTGTTCGAAGGCGCAGCTTGGCTGTTTACGCCACTGCCTCGTCAGAATGTTCACGCTGGACTATGCGGGGAGTTCGTCCATTGCGTCGAGAAGCTGGGCGCGAAAGTGGCGATCCTCGATTCCTCTGACCACGATCGTTTCTGCGCCTGGGTCAGCCATCTGCCGCAGATGATCTCGACCGCGCTGGCGGCGACTCTTGTTGACGAGTTCGGCGAAGACGCGCCCTTGCTCGAGATCGGGGGGCGCGCCTTGCGCGAGTTGACGCGGATTTCGGGAAGTTCGTATTCGATGTGGCGGGATATTGCGATCACCAACAGACAGAATCTCGCGGGCGCGATGCTGAAGCTGGAACAGCGCCTAGCGCATATCCGGGAGAACCTGGATTCGCGGGCACTGGCGGAAGAGTTTGAGCGCGCGCATCAACTAGGAAAAAGTCCACCACGGAGACACGGAGGCACGGAGGAGAAAAAGCGAGGTCAGAGGTAAGAGGTTAGATTGCAAAGGTAGAAACCCGACCTCGGCAGGGAGCACGGGCCGCTCGGTGGGCCTCACTTCTGCAATCTGACCTCTGCAATCTGCAATCCTCCGAGTCTCCGTGTCTCCGTGGTAGATTTGCCCCTCATCCGATAGAATTCCTGTGCTATGAACAAGGTTGTCGCCAGCGCCGACGAGGCGATCCGGGACGTGTTTGACGGGGCCGGCATCATGATTGGCGGGTTCGGACTGTGCGGGATGCCCGAGAACCTCATCCGCGCGCTGGCCCGCAAAGGCACGAAGAACCTGACCACCATCAGTAACAATGCTGGCGTCGACGGCTTCGGAGTAGGGCTGCTGCTGGCGAACGGCCAGATTCGGCGTCATATCGGGACCTACGTTGGGGAGAACAAGCTGCTGGAAAAGATGGTGCTGGACGGCACGGTGCAGCTTGACCTGATTCCCCAGGGGACTTTTTCCGAGCGCATGCGTGCGGCTGGCGCGGGCATTCCGGCTTTCTATACTCCGACGGGCGTCGGCACGGTAGTCGCCGAAGGCAAGGAGACGCGCGAGTTCGATGGCCGGGCTTACATCATGGAACGCGCGCTGAGCGCCGACTTCGCCTTCGTAAAAGCCTGGAAAGGCGACCGTATGGGTAATCTCGTGTATCGGAAGACGGCACGCAACTTCAATCCCATGATGGCGACGGCGGCCAAGGTAACGATCGCCGAGGTCGAGCACCTGGTCGAACCCGGTGAACTCGATCCCGACCTGGTGCATACGCCGAGTGTGTACGTGCAGCGGATTTTCCAGGGCGAGTTGTTTGAAAAGAGAATTGAGAAGAGAACGGTAAGGAAGGGCGGTAGCGAGTAGCTAGTTGCTAGTCGGGGTCGTGGGTCGTCAGTCGTCGGTCGTCAGGAAAGAAACGCCGAATCGATGAATGAATCGCGGACGACCGACGACTGTCGACATTTCCTCAAGAAGAATATGCCAACGGAAACCAAACCATCGAAAGACCTCGACAAACGCGAGCGTATCGTGAAACGCATTGCGCGTGAATTGCGCGACGGATTCTACGTCAACCTCGGCATCGGCTTGCCGACGCTGATCGCCAACCACGTGCCGCCAAGCATGGACGTCATCTTCCAGAGCGAGAATGGCATGCTCGGCATTGGGCCCTATCCCCTCGAAGGGCAGGAGGATGCCGACCTCATTAACGCCGGCAAGGAAACCGTGAGCGAGATGGCGGGCACATCGTATTTTTCGAGTGCGGACTCGTTTGCGATGATCCGCGGGGGGCATATCGACCTGAGCGTGCTAGGCGCGATGGAGGTCGATGAACAAGGCAATCTGGCGAACTGGATGATTCCGGGCAAGATGGTCAAAGGCATGGGCGGCGCCATGGATCTGGTGGCCGGCGCGCGGCGTGTGATTGTCGCGATGGAGCACACCACGAAGGACGGCCAGCCGAAAATCCTGAAGAAATGCACGCTACCGCTGACCGGCTTAAAGGTCGTGGACACGATCGTTACCGAAATGGCTTACATCCGGGTGACACCGGAGGGATTGGTGCTGGAAGAAGTGGCGCCGGGGCTGACGGCGGAGGATGTGCAGAAGGCCACCGAGCCGAAGCTGCGGGTCAGCCCGAAGCTCACGAGTATGCAGGGATGAGTTAGCCCTTCCTCGATTCCAGAGGCGCTCGCTCAACCGCAGAGTACGCCGAGAAGGCCTTCGAGGGCCCAGAGTTTTTGTCGCAAAGGGCACGAAGGAGCTGGCTCTAGGGAACTGCTGAAAGAATCTCTTGCCCGGCGACCGGAAGACCCCAGCGGCTGAAGCCGGTGTTCAATACATGCCGCTTATCGCAGCGCTGAAGCGCTGCGCCACCCAAAAGCTTCAGTAACCCTAGTTTCCCCGCAGCCTCCTAGAGGCGGAATGGAGCACTGAGCAGGCGTGCGGGCAGCATGACCACCGCCCAGACCAAGGCCAAGGCTCCATGCACTGCGATTCCCACCAGGCGGAAGGGCAACAGCAACAGCCACACGATTGGATAGAGCACCAGCGCGAGCAGCGCCAGGGGCCAGCACAGCACAAAGAGAAGGCACCAGAGCAGGAATGCAGCCATCAGAACACCTCCTCACTTGTTATGTACGAAGAGGCTCACAAGAAAGTTCAGAAAAACGTTCCTCGGACTCTGACCAAGCGGCAGTCTCTTGCCAAGCCTCACTATGGGCAGAGAGTTCTCGCGGCCGCCCGCGCCATACTCAATCAAAGGGTCTCTACTGAGTCTCGCAAAATATAGTGACAAACAACGATTTGTCGTTCTGACTCTGAGCGCAGCCGAAGGGGAGCAATCTGCTTCTGGTTTGGGCGGAGGAGCAAAGCAGATTCCTCGCGCCAAACTCGGGCGCTCGGAATGACAATTCCATTGCCGCGTCCAACACCACTCAGTCCCGAACTGTCGCTATAATTTGCGGCCTTCATTAGGTCGCTCCTTCCGTCTGCTCCGCCAGTTTCCGCAGTGATTCCTTGTACGGCGCGTACGCCACTCCACGCTCGGTGATGATCGCCGCGACATACTGAGCCGGGGTCACGTCGAAGGCCGGGTTCTCGATTCCCACTCCGTCGGGCACGATCTGCTTACCCGCAATGTGCGTCACTTCTTTTGCGTTGCGTTGCTCGATGGGAATCTTCGAGCCGTCGGGCGTATTGAGATCGACGGTTGAAATCGGTGCGGCCACATAGAACGGAATGCCGTGCTCTTTGGCTAACACGGCGACGGTGTACGTTCCGATCTTGTTGGCCACGTCCCCGTTGGCAGCAATACGGTCGGCGCCGACGACGACCGCGCCGATCTTGCCTTGCTTCATCATCGCCCCGGCCATGTTGTCGGAAATGACGGTGGTCGGAATGCCGTCTTTCATTAACTCCCAAGCAGTGAGACGTGCGCCCTGCAGGAAGGGGCGGGTCTCGTCGGCATAGACGTGTATCTTCTTGCCTTGCTCAACGGCCGCGCGGATCACGCCGAGCGCGGTGCCGTAGCCGGCAGTAGCGAGCGCTCCCGCATTGCAGTGGGTAAGTACGCCGCCGCTGGCGGGCATGAGAGTCGCGCCGTGGCGTCCCATGGTTTCATTCGCGGCGATGTCCTCGGCGTGCATGCGCTGCGCTTCCTCGATCAGGGACTGCTTGATCTGCGCGATCTGCTGCACGCGAAGCCTCTCGAACTTTTCCTGCATGCGGCGGATCGCCCAAAAGAGGTTGACCGCGGTCGGACGCGTCTGGCGGATGGTTTCGCAAATCTCGTCGAAATCCCTCTTCAGGTCAGCGCCATTCTCGGCCTTGGAGTTCTTCACACCGAGCGCAATGCCCATGGCGGCGGCTACGCCTATGGCCGGCGCGCCGCGGACGACCATGTCGCGGATGACGTCGGCGACCTGCTGGTGCGTGGTGCAGGTTACGTACACTTCCTCGGTCGGGAGCTTCGTCTGGTCAAGGAAGCGGATGCCTTGTTCGGTCCATTCGAGAGTGTGGATCATCAGTTCGTCGTTGGTCGTCAGTCGTCGGTCGTTCGCTGCTCGCCTTTCGTCGTTCGCTGTTCGCGATCAGCACTTGGCACTTGGCATTTGGCACTTAGCCATCGCGCCTTCGGGGAAGACATACTTGTAGCTTGGCCAAATGCCAAGTGCCAGTTTTCTAAGTGCCAAGGGCCAAATGCTCTTTTCGCACTTCCTGCGCCGTAAAGATCGAAACGAACGGCGCAGGCGCGGCGGCTTCTTCCACTGCCGGGCGGCCGAGCGCATCCTGGCGTTCGACCAGGCACATCACGCCAATGACCTTGAATCCGAAATCCCGCGCGGCCTGAATAGCTTCGATGGTGGAAGCTCCGGTCGTGCAGACATCGTCCACGATCACCACGCGCGCGCCTTTCTCCTGGAAACCCTCGATGCGCTGGCCGGTGCCGTGCTGCTTTTCGGACTTGCGCACGAGAAACCCGTGCAGCGTGCCGCTGGTGACGGTGACGGCAATGACGATGGGGTCGGCGCCCAAGGTCAATCCGCCAATCGCGTCGGCGTGCCAGCCTTGGCTTCGCATCTCCTCGAGGAAGACTCGGCCGGTGAGACGCGCCCCACGCGCATCGAGCGTGGTCGTGCGGCAGTCGATGTAGTAGTCGCTGGTCGCGCCAGACGACAGCTTGAACTCCCCCAGACGGAACGATTTCCGGGCCAGCATCTCCAGCAGCTCTTGGCGCGGGGTGGACATGAAACTTTACGATATCAGTGGGCAGTGGCCAGTGGCCAGTGGTCAGAAAGGCAATGCGGCGACATGGGTACTGACCACCGACCACTGACCCCTGGCTACTGATTCAGTTTCTCCAGATGCCGGAATCCGCTGGTTGCGACGAAGAGAATCACCATGATGGTCCCGTTGTACGCTACGTGGACGAGGAAGCTGGCGGCGACGGAGCCTGTTCTCTCGCGCACCACCCCAAGAACCAGCCCAAAAACGAAGATGAGCAGGATCGATGCCCAGGAGTATCCGTACTGCGTGGCATGAATGAGCGCAAACCCGAACGCAGTTGTGGAGATGGCGGTGGTTACTCCAAGCCGACGCGACAGCACGGGGTAGAGAAAACCGCGAAAGAAGAGCTCTTCCATCAGGGGTCCCAGGGTCACGGCGAAGACAGCGATCAGGAAAATGCTATAGGGCCGCTGGAGAAGGGCGTCGAAAGGCGTCTCCTTGGGAAAAGGCAGAAAGCGCTCCGCCAGCAAAAAAATGAGCTGCAGAAAGACGCCGCCAGCCAGGTACGACCATACGCTGGCGGGCCACTTCCAGTGAACGGTTTGCCAAAACCGGGGCCGCCGCCTTTCCCGCGTCACCAGAATGTACATGTAGCCGAGAAGCAGCAGGTAGCCGATCATCTGCCCAATGACCACGAGCTCCGGGTGAGCGTTCAGGTTATTCGCCCTTTGCTGAACGTTGGTTCCGGGGACAATTCTGATCAGTACCAGCAAGGTGCCCAGCAACACGACGACACCAATGATGAGAATGCGCAGGACATCCCAACCGTTCCAGGCCGGATCGGGGAGCGGCGCGGCCGCGGGTTCAGAGGGTGGGGTGGTGGCTTGCTCTGAGGTTGAACTGAGCTGAGTCTTAGGAACCGCTTCCGGGTTTTCAGGGAACGAGTTCAATTCACTTCCTGTGGGCTGCGAGGCGCGAGCACGGCTGGTTTCGTGCCGTTGAAATAAGCGGCCAGCGCCTGCCCAGTGTAGGACTTCTTCACGCGCGCGACTTGCTCGGGGGTGCCCTGGGCCACGATGCGCCCGCCCTCGTCGCCGCCCTCCGGTCCGAGATCGATAATCCAATCGGCGTTACGGATCACGTCAAGATTGTGCTCAATGATGATAACCGTGTTTCCCAGGTCAGTGAGGCGGTGCAAGACGTCGAGCAGTTTCCGCACATCGTCGAAATGCAGGCCAGTGGTGGGTTCATCGAGCAGGTAGAGAGTCTTTCCGGTCTGGCGCTTGCCAAGCTCGCGCGACAACTTGATCCGCTGGGCCTCGCCGCCGGAGAGCGTCACCGCCGATTGTCCGAGATGAATGTAACCGAGGCCGACGTCGACCAGAGTCTGCAGTCTCTGTCTTACCTGCGGGATGTTCTCCAGAATCTGGAGCGCATCGGCGACCGGCGTCTCCAGCAGATCGGCGATGGAAATTCCGTTGTAGCGCACGGTGAGCGTCTCGTGATTATAGCGGCGGCCGCCGCAGACCTCACACTGGACATAAACGTCGGGTAGGAAGTTCATCTCGATGCGGCGTTGGCCTTCGCCCTGGCAGGCCTCGCAGCGTCCCCCGGCAACGTTGAAGGAGAAGCGTCCTGGCTTGTAGCCGCGCTCGCGCGATTCAGGCAGCATGGCATAAAGATCACGAATCTGGGCGAAGATGCCCGTGTAGGTTGCGGGATTGGAGCGCGGAGTACGGCCGATAGGCGACTGGTCGATGCGGATCACTTTGTCGACCTGCTCGGCGCCGCTGATCGCCTTGTGGGCGCCGGGCTCCTCGCGCGAGCGGTAAAGCTGCTTGGCCAACGCGCGGTAGAGAATGTCGTTGACGAGCGTGGATTTTCCTGAGCCCGAGACGCCGGTAACGACCGTTATCACGCCGAGAGGAAACACGACGTCAAGGTTCTTGAGATTGTTTTCGCGAGCGCCAAGCACGGTAATGGCTTTGCCATTGGGGCAGCGGCGTTGATCCAGCATGGCGATCCGCTGGCGTCCAGCGATGTAGGCACCGGTGAGCGACTCGGGCGACCTCTCGATTTCCGCCGGCGTGCCGCTGGCGACGAGCGCTCCGCCGTGGCGGCCGGCGCCGGGACCGAGGTCGATGACGTAATCGGCGCGGCGGATGGTTTCCTCATCGTGTTCGACAACGAGCACGGTGTTTCCCAGATCCCGCAGGTTCTCGAGCGCTGCCAGCAGGCGGCCATTGTCGCGGTGATGCAGGCCGATCGAGGGCTCGTCGAGAACGTAGAGCACCCCGCGCAGTTTCGAGCCGATTTGGGTGGCGAGGCGGATGCGCTGCCCTTCACCACCCGAGAGCGTGGCGGCGGAACGGTCGAGCGAAATGTAGCCCAAGCCTACGGCGTTCAGGAACTCCAAACGTTCGGTGATCTCGTGCACAATGCGTCCGGCAATGGTTTCTTCCCTTCCCGCCAATTTGATTTTCCGTGCCACTTCGAGCGAGCGCGACACGGGCAGGGCGGTGAAGTCGGCGATGGACATGCCGTTCACCTTCACGGCGAGGCTTTCCGGACGAAGACGCCGGCCGTGACAGACCGGGCACTCCGTGGCCGACATGAAGTCCAGCAGGTATTCGCGGTAGACGTCGGAAGTGGACGTCTCGAGGTTCTGCTTGAGGTGTCCGAGGATGCCGAGGAAACCGGTCTTGCCGCCGCGTTCGGGTTCGCCGTAGAGCAGCAGGCTCTGGATCTTGTCAGGGAATCGCTCGAAAGGGGTGGCCAAGTCAATGCCGTAGCTCTCCGCCACCAGGCGCAGGCCATGGATCAGGTTCTGGGAAGCTGAACCCGGCCCGAGGCCGCCGTCGAGCAAGGGCTTCGACCAGTCCACGATCACCTTGGCGGGATCGAAATCATACCGGCTGCCAAGGCCGTGGCATTCCGGGCAAGCTCCGTAAGCACTGTTGAACGAGAACGATCGCGGCTCGAGTTGGGGCACGTCGATGCCGCAATCGGGACAGGCCAGGCGCGAGGAGTACAGGGTTTCTTCGCCGTTGACGATCGCCACCAGCACGAGGCCGCCACCGAGTTTCATGGCAAGTCCGACGGAGAGTTCCAGGCGATGCTCGATCCCGGGCTTGATCAGCAGGCGGTCGATAACGACTTCGATCGTGTGGTTCTTACGCTTGTCGAGCCGGATGTCGTCTTCCAGATTCACCAGCTCACCATCCACCCGGGCGCGTGTGAAACCGTGCTCGACGAGCTTCTCCATTTCCTTCTTGAACTCGCCTTTGCGGCCGCGAACGATCGGCGCCATGATCATGACCCGATCCTCGGGAGTGAGCGCCAGGACACGCTCCACGATCTGTTCGGCGGTCTGCCGGCTGATGGGCTTCCCGCAATTTGGGCAGTGAGGCAACCCAATGGAGGAGTAGAGCAATCGAAGGTAGTCGTAAATTTCGGTGATCGTCCCGACGGTCGATCGCGGGCTGCGGCTCGTGGTCTTTTGCTCGATGGAAATGGAGGGGCTCAAGCCATCGATGGAATCCACGTCCGGGCGCTCCATCTGGTCGAGAAACTGGCGCGCATAGGCGGAGAGGGTTTCGACATAGCGGCGCTGGCCTTCGGCGTAGATGGTGTCGAAGGCGAGCGAAGACTTGCCCGACCCGCTCAAGCCGGTGATCACCGTGAGCGTGTTGCGGGGAATCTCCACGTCAATGTTCTTCAGGTTGTGCTGGCGCGCCCCGCGCACCGAGATCTTTGTAATCGCCATCAGACGCAACAGTCGTGGACTTCCGTAACGTGGACGGGTCCCCAGAAATGTTGGAGAGTGAAGAAGCGCAGTTCGACTCCGTATCTTAGTTGCTAACAAAGACGGCGTCAAATGCGGATACAGTAAGGGATTCGCAGCCGCAAGGCCTCTTGCGGATGCGTGCAGGGTCAAACGAACGTGAACGGTCTTCTTGTCGCTCTTGTGCTGTGCAGTACCGCCTTCTCGTCAGTAGCGTTAGGCGTTTTCGGCGCCTATTGTGCCGCGGCGGGCCTGCTGGCGGCTTTCAACCCATCCCGCAAGAATTCTTCCGTGGCTGCCCTTGTACCCCGCCAAAGCCAGGCTGGGGGCGACTGAATCCCAGGCGCGGCGATCTTCCGATCTCCGATCCTCCTGCTTCTCCCGATCTTCGCTGAATCAACTCCTCTTACCCGGCAGGACTATTGCTGCGGCTGCTGATTGTTGGGCGGTTGGTTGGGCGGGTTAACGTAAGGAGGTCGCCCTCCCGGTGCCCTCTGCTGCTGGAGCATCTGGAGAATCTGCTCCGGGGTTCTCGGTCCGGCGTTGGGTTGGGTAACGCCCTGCTGGGCATTCGGATCCGTTTGTCCGCCGGGCTGGTCCTCGGTGTCTTCGGCATCCTCCTCATCGGCGCTGTCGTCAGCATTATCGGCATTGGCGCCGGGCTGGATGGCTGACTGCACGCCGACGGGCACCGGCCCCCTATCCGGAGGCGTGAAAACCGGGGTGGGAGGACTCGCCGCTGCAACGGGAGTGTTTGGTGCAGTTCCTCCTGCACCTCCCGCAGCTTTCTGGGTAAGCAGGACAGTCGAAAGCGCTGTTGGATCTGAAGCCGAACCCAACATCACATAGTTGAAGGCCGACCCGTTGAGGAGACTGGCCAGCACATCTCGCGACAAGCCCGGACCCAGCCGGGTCACCACTCGCTCGGTAGCATTTGCCGGAACATCGATTGAGGCCCCGGTCTGCTTGCGCACCTCCCGCAGAATGTCCGCCAGGGTGGAATTCTGGGCCACAATCGTAAGCAAGCCATCCTGATAGCTCACGCGCGGCGGCGCCGCCGGAAGCTGGTCCATTGGGAGCTGGGACAGCGGACCTGGGGGCAGGGGCGGCAGCGGGGCCCGACTCTGAACGTTCTTGTGACTCCGGCGCGGAGTCTGGGCGGGGGACAAGGGAGATAGCGCGAGCATCCCCATTGCGATGAATCCGACGCAGCTACACATCCGCACCATGAAACACCGTTCCCTGCCAGCGGCTACCGGATGGCGGGCACCCACGCCCCAAACAAAATTCTAGCACTACCGTTAGAACGCAGGACGAGGTTGTTCCTTGCATCATTACGGCGGTCAGCCCTTGCAGTTGTGACTCCCACAGGTATTTACGCGCCTCCGACGAGCCGTCGTACAATGCAGGGGGAGGCTGGCCCGTGGACAATGCCCGGCGCATGGCGCCCTGCAAACTTCGGCCTGGTCGCCGCTGGCTGTGGTTGTGGTTGGTCGCCACCGTGGCTGCGGCGCAAGCCCAAACCTGCCAAAGTGCAGAAGACCTGGATGCCCCGGTTCGGACTGCGCTGGAAACGACCGCCAAGAAGTACTTCGACATGTCAGCACGCGGAGATACCGCCGGGCTGCAACAGAACTCTATCCCGTCTGTAGCTGCGAGCTTTGGCGGAATCGAAGCTGCCGTCAAGGACAATCAGTCCGCCTTCGCGTCCGCACAGGCGACGACCCGCCCGCCCTTTGTGCTGATGACCGAGGGAACCGAGCCCATGGCGCACGCCGAGTTTCTCTGCGGCGTCTTTGGCAAGTCGGGCCAGACGTCGGACAGCGCCGTGTTCGTCCTGAACAACCTTCCGCCGGGCAAGTACGGCGTCGTCCTTCTGGATGCAAAAGGCAGTCCGGACGAGCGCGTTGTAACGCTGATCCTGCAGCAGATCGGAGAGGATTGGAAGCTGGCGGGGTTTTATGTCCGGCCGAGCCAAATCCAAGGACACGACGGCGCCTGGTTCGCTCAGCGCGCCCGGGAGTTCAAAGCGAAAGGACAAACGCGCAACGCCTGGTTCTATTACCAAGAGGCAATCTCGCTAAGCGCTCCCGCGGATTTCATGAGCACGCTGGCGACCGACAGGCTTTACGACGAAGGACACTCTGTGCTTCCGGAGGATTTGCCCTCGAGCGAGCATCCGCTCGACCTCAGCGGTGGAGGCAAGACCTACAGGCTGACCACGATCTTCCTGACGTCGGTGGGAAGTGATCTCGATCTAGTGGTGAAATATCAGGCAACCGATGTTTCCAACTCCGGACGAACATTCCAGGAAAACAAAGTAGTGATGCAGGCCCTAGTGGCGAAATTCCCGGAATTTCGCGACGCGTTCGCGGGAATCGTCGCGCGGGCGGTCGAGCCTTCGGGGAAAGATTTCGGCTCCATGTTGCCAATGAAAGAGATCAAGTAGTTCCTGGTTCCCAGTCTTCTACAGGCCCGCAATTTCGTGCGGCTGGCCGTCTGGAGCAAGAACAGAAGACCGGAAACCAGAAACAGGAAACGAGCAACTACGAACTGGGAGCCGATTCTTCGAGTAGACACTCCTCGGGCGATCGGTCGAACCGCAGGCCCATGAACACCGGTGCCCGCAGCTTCATGCCACCCTCGGCGGTTTCGTGAGTCCACTCGGAGAACTGAATTTCAGCGACGAGTTCGGGACGCACGAAGTGAACTTGCCGTAAGGCGTCAACGTCGCCGTAGAAGGGGTTGCTGTTCGTCTTCAAGTTCTGGAGACGGCTAAAGATTTCCGCTAGTCCTTTGTGATCGAAGCCGCTTCCCACTTGCCCGACGTGGATGAGGTGGCGGTGCTCGTCGTAGAGGCCTAGTACCAACGCGCCGAAATATTCGCGGCTGCCTTCCGGGTCAGTGTAGCCGCCCACGATGCACTCCTGGCGTTGCGTGATTTTGATTTTCAACCAGTTGCGCGAGCGTCTTTCTTCGTAGCGGCTGGTGCGCTTCTTGGCGACGATGCCTTCTAGGCCGCGTTGCTTCGCCGCTTCGAACAGGACCAGACCCTTCTCGGCATAGTGGTCAGAGAATCGAACTACGTCGCCGTTCTCAACGATGGACTGCAGCAGCTCCTTGCGCTTCCCCAGAGGCACGCTACGCAGGTCGAAACCGTCCAGGTAAAGCAGATCGAAGGCGTAATACAGGACCGGCACACCTTCGCGCCTCGGCAGGCGGCGCTTCCCCGATTGGAATCCCGTGCGCTGCTGCATCAGGCTGAAAGAAGGACGACCCTCGTCATCGAGGGCGACGATCTCCCCGTCGAGGATAGCGCGCTGGGCCCTCACGAATTGGGGGAGACTGCGAAGTTCTGGGAATTGGCTAGTGAGATCGCTCTGGTTGCGCGACAGCAGGCGAACCATTCCGTTTTCGATGAATGCCACGGCGCGATAGCCGTCCCACTTGATTTCGAATAGCCAGTCGGGATCGTCGAAGGGCCGGGCAGTCGCGGTTGCAAGCATGGGGTGGATCGAGGCAGGCATAGGTTTCTTCTCCGCGCCAGGAAGGTCTTTAACCGCGGAGATCGCTGAGTCTGCAGAGAAATCGGGAGTCTTCTTCGTCCTGGCTGCCGACGCCTTACCGGAAGCAGTTTTCGGAGCTTCGTCTTCGACCGCGCGTCGGCGTGATCCGGCCTTGGCTGTTCTGGTGTTCTTCACTGCG
>Ga0335070_10001626_pt1 | contig 26042 bp, 21 predicted proteins | sample Lox_Sample_13_FD_206722 | JGI IMG/M metagenome (GOLD analysis project Ga0335070, IMG submission 206722) | Soil microbial communities from Loxahatchee National Wildlife Refuge, Florida, United States - Lox_Sample_1.3 | ecosystem: Environmental > Terrestrial > Soil > Wetlands | place: USA...
CGAAGCTGCTGAAGTGGATACCGCCTGTGGCGAATGGCCGGATCTTCGATCCTTCAGGAGTGGCATACAAGAGAAAGTTGTAGAAGCCCTGATGAATGGGCATAGCAGCTTTAACGCCCGCGAGGTTCAGATTGCTGTGACTATAGGCATAACCGAATTCGTGGCCCATGAAACGGTAGGTGTTCAGCGTGAAACGAAAGATGAGACGGAATCCGTCGTCCAACGTAACGGGCACGGCGTTTCCTAATTGATCCACCGTGCTGCCCAGGGTGGCGCCACCGAACCGGGATACGCCCCCGCTGATGGAGAGCTCACCCACCTGCGCTGACGAAAGCGCGGCGCCGGCGAAAAAGACGAGAGTAACCACCCCGACTCGCATTCCCATCTCCTGGTTCTGATCCCTTCAGGCTACTTTAAACTTGTCGCGACACGTTACCGAGCAGAAGTGAATCAGTTGACCATTCACCGTTTTCGTGACGGAGGTAGCGACGGGGACGAAAATTCCACACACCGGGTCCTGCTTCAATTCGCCACCCATGCTGCTGGGTGAAGCCTGATTTGGAGCGCGCGAATTCGTGACCTGGGAGAACATGCGCCCGACAGCAGCAAAAACATAGCGGATGAGGGCGAAGAAAACCAGCAGCAGGAGAAAGCGAACGAGAAGCCGAAACATCGTGCTAAATGCCGGGTCGCAGAGCCGGAGTGCCGGCCTGCCATTTGCCTTTACTTTTTCTTGCCCTTCTTCTGGGCCGCGGGATTCTCGTATTGCGTGGTTACGGTGCCTTCGATGGAGGCCAGCGCGCCCTTGGCTGAATCCGCGAACGGGCCGGTGGGCTTCAACTCGAGATATTTCGCCAGAGCTTCCTTGGTGCCGGGAGCGGGGATGACTTTGCCTTCGGGAGTAACCTGGGCTTTGCCGAGCAGGTACATGCCGTACTGATACTGCGCGTCCGCGTAGTTGGGATCCATGTCGATGGCTTTTTTGAACGCTTCTCCGGCTGCGTCGTTCTGGCCGGTGTTCACCATGACTGCGCCGAGGTTGTAGAAGTAGCGTCCCGCGTTGGAGGGATCGAGTTGCGCAGCCTTAGCCAGCTCGGCCTGAGCCTCGGGAAGCTTCTTGGCTTTGACCAGGGCCAGAGCGTAGTTGTTATGCATGGCGGCATCATCGGGTTTGAGTTCCAAAGCCTTGTTATAGGCCTCCAGGCCCTTATCGAGCGCGGCCTGCGAATCGGCGCCGGTCTTCTGCGAAGCGGACTGCGAATAGGCGTCGGCAAGCTGCGCCCAGATCACGCTCTGCTTGGGATCCATTTCATTGGCCTTATTAAACGCCACGATGGCGGCATCCCACTGCTTGGTCTGCATGGCGGTCATGCCCTGGTTGAACACATCGTTTAGCGCCTTATTCTTGGCCAGCGCCTGTTCGCGCTCCTTGGCGGCTTTCTCGAGCGCAGCCTTTTGTTCGGCCGACATGCCGCGCTCCTGATCTTTTGTCAGCGTGCCGGTTGCGGCGGCCTGGGCGAGCGACTGCTGCCGTTGCTTGGTCTCCTTCATGCTGAAGTTGTTGACGACGGATTCGCCCAGAGTAGTCCGGACGTTGTCAATCGAGTCGACGTCCTTGCCGTCGACTTCGAGCGTGATTTTGTATTGACCCAACGGCAAGCCGGTATGGAAGTAATGGCCCTTTTTATCGGTCTTGACCTGGTAGTGTCCCTTGATGTCTTTGCGATCGATCTTCACCAGCGCGCCTTTGAGCGGCGCGCCGTTCTCATCCTTCACATCGCCTTCGAGCGAAGAAACCTGCGCGAAAGCTGCGGAGGCGAGAAGCAGGAGAGTTGCGGCGGACAGAGCCACAGTTCTAAGCCTGGGCATGAGGAAAATCCTCCAATGACAAAGTATTTAATGTCTGTAAATCCAGCATACTACAGCAGACTTCGGATGGGCTAACGGCGGTTTGAGGTTTGCTACGATGGACAGTAACCCAAAGGTACCGTGTTGGTTGACGCCGTTCCAGACATTTTAGCCCGAATTGTCGCCCGCAAGCGCGAAGAGTTTGCGGAGGCCACTATTCTGCAGGCGGAGCTGGAACGGCAGGCGGAAGAACAACGCTCTGGACGCCGCGGATTCCGCGCAGCCCTTCTTCAACGGTCGCCGGCCATTATCGCCGAAATCAAAAAAGCGTCACCCAGCAAGGGGATTCTGCGGGAAGACTTCGAACCGGCGGCGCTTGCCCGCGAATATCAGCAGAACGGCGCGGCAGCGCTTTCCGTGCTGACCGATGGGCCTTTCTTTCAGGGCAGCCTGGCAGATCTTCGCGCGGCGAGGCGAGTGGCGAGCCTGCCGGCGCTGCGCAAGGATTTCACTCTGGACGAATACCACGTTGTGGAGGCGGCAGCGAGCGGTGCGGATGCCATTCTCCTGATTGCCGCGATCCTGGAAGAAAAACAGATCCGGGACCTGCGCGAACTGGCCGGGCGGTGGGGGATGGCTGCGCTGGTTGAGGTCCACAGCCAGCGAGAGCTTCGGGCGGCACTGGGTGCGGGAGCGGATATCATCGGCGTGAACAATCGGGATCTGAGAACTTTCGCCGTGACTCTGGAGACTTCGCTGCGGCTGGCTGAAGAGATTCCGGCGGGGGTCTTGACGATCAGTGAAAGCGGGATCCGATCCCCCGAGGACATTCAACGGTTGAGAGACGCGGGCTTCGATGCGTTCCTGGTTGGTGAGCACCTTCTCAAATCGGCAAGTCCCGGCGCTGCGCTGCGTGCGTTGATCGGCACGGCATGATGGTCAAGATCTGCGGCATTACGAACGTGGATGACGCGCTGGCGGCGGCGGAGGGCGGCGCTTCGGCATTAGGTTTCAACTTCTGGCCGCGCAGCCCGCGCTATGTGACGGCTGAAGCCGCCGCCCGTGTGATCGAGCGAGTTCCGGCCAGAGTCTGGAAAGCCGGCGTGTTTGTGGATCAGGATCCCGGCACGGTTGAAAGGATCGCGCGGGAGGCGGGGCTGGATGTTGTCCAGTTGCATGGACAGGAGAAGGCAGCGAATTTTCCGGCGGTAACGCGGATTTGGAAAGCCATCCGGATCCTTGGTGATTTCGACGCGGCGTTGCTCGATCCATATCCGGTGGAGGCGATTTTGTTGGACGGACCCGGCAACGGCGTGGCGTTCGATTGGAAGCTGGCGGCGGGAGTCTCGAAGAAAGTGATCATCGCCGGGGGGCTGGATGCGGAGAACGTCCGGACGGTCATCGAAAGGGCCAGGCCGTGGGGCGTGGATGCGTGCTCGCGGCTGGAGCGCGTCGCGGGCAAAAAGGATCACGGCAAGATGGCGCAATTTCTCAAGGCGGCATTGACTTCATGACACCGCAACCCGACGCCGGCGGGCACTTCGGCAGCTACGGGGGGCGCTACGTGCCTGAAGTGCTGATGTCGCCGCTCGAAGAACTGGAGCGGGCATTTTGCGAGGCTCGCGAAGATGCGGTATTTCAAACTGAGCTGAACGAACTGCTGCGAACGTACGCCGGACGGCCTACGCCGCTCTATTTTGCGCGGCGGCTGACGGAGAAGATCGGCGGCGCGCGTATTTACCTCAAGCGCGAAGATCTGCTGCACACCGGCGCGCACAAGATCAATAACTGCCTGGGTCAGGCGCTGATTGCGCGGCGCATGGGCAAGAAGCGCATCATCGCGGAAACGGGGGCGGGCCAGCACGGCGTAGCGACCGCCACCGTGTGCGCGCTGTTCGGATTCGAGTGCGTGGTTTACATGGGCGAAGAGGACATGCGGCGGCAGCGGCTGAACGTTTTCCGCATGCGATTGCTGGGCGCCAAGGTGGTGGCAGTCACCAACGGGAGCCGCACGCTCAAGGATGCGATCAGCGAAGCCATGCGCGATTGGGTGACGAACGTGGCGACCACACACTACCTGCTAGGCTCGGCGCTGGGGTCGCACCCGTATCCGCTGATGGTGCGCGAGTTTCACAAGGTGATGGGCGAAGAGGCACGGGCGCAGATTCAACAGACCGAGCAGCGCTTGCCGGACGGGGTATTCGCCTGCGTGGGCGGGGGCAGCAATGCCATCGGGATTTTCCATGCATTCATTCCCGACCGGAGCGTGCGGCTGATCGGCGTAGAAGCGGGCGGGCGCGGCACGCGGCTGGGCGACCACGCGGCACGCTTTTCCGGGGGATCGCCCGGCGTGCTGCACGGCGCGCGCAGTTACCTGCTGCAGGACGAAGACGGCCAGGTTTCGCTCACGCACTCGGTCTCGGCGGGTCTGGATTACGCGCTGGTGGGCCCGGAGCACGCCTGGCTGCACGATACAGGCCGCGCGGAGTATGTTTCCATCGACGACCGGCGGGCGCTTGACGCGGCGCGGTTGCTATCGCAGACCGAAGGCATTATTCCGGCCCTGGAATCGGCGCATGCGGTGGCGGAGGCGGTCTCGCGGGCACCTGGGGCAAAGGGTCAGATCTTCGTGGTCAATCTGTCGGGGCGCGGCGACAAAGACATTGATATTTACCGGGAGAATTTCAGGGAGCTGGATGAGTAGAGAGAAAGAGAAGGCAAAAGGCAAGAGGCAAAAGGCAAAAGGCAAAAGGGGAGGAAGCGCGCCTTCCGCATTTACTTTTGCCATTTGCCTTTTGCTTTTTGCGTTTTGCCTTGGGGTTGGTTCATGACCCGAATCGGCTCTCTGTTCGATTCGCTGCGGAGCTCCGGCCGCAAGGGGCTCATCGCGTATATTACGGCGGGCGATCCCACGCCGGACCAAACGCCGGCGCTGGTGGGGGCGCTGGAACGCGGTGGAGCGGATCTGATCGAACTGGGGGTGCCGTTTTCGGATCCAATTGCCGACGGCCCGGTGATCCAGCGGGCGGGAGAGCGGGCGCTGCGTGCGGGAACGACACTGCACAGGGTTCTGGATATCGCGCGCGAGGTGCGTAACCGCTCGGAGATTCCGCTGCTGCTGTTCACTTATCTCAATCCGGTGCTGCGATACGGACTCGAGGCGCTGGCGCAAGACGCAGCAGCATGCGGCATCGACGGCTGCCTGCTAACCGACGCCAGCGTGGAAGAAGCCGGCGAGTACGTGCGGATCATGCGGTCGGGGGGCCTGGATACCGTATTTCTGGCCGCGCCGACCAGTTCGCTGCGCCGTCTGCAACTGGTGGCGCAGTATTCGAGCGGTTTCGTGTATCTGGTTTCGCGCACGGGCGTGACGGGAGAACGCGAAACACTCTCAAACGCCGTGGGACCGCTGGTGCGCTCGATGCGTTCGATTACGAAATTGCCGCTGGCGGTGGGATTCGGCATCTCGCGCCCGGAACACGTGGCCGAATTGGGCCAGCAAGTGGAAGCCGTGGTAGTAGGCAGCGCGATTATGCACCTGATCGAGCGGAATCTCGACAATCCGTCGCTCGAGATGCAGCTCGAATCGTTCGCGCGCGAGCTGAAGCACGGTTTTGACATGGTGAAAGCGGGAGCACACCGGCCGTGAGCCTTGAAGCGGCGGTGAAGGCGCTCGCGGATTGCCGCGAGCGGATTGACGCGATCGACCGGCGCCTGCTGGCGCTGTTAAACGAGCGGACGCGCGTGGTGGAAGAAATCGGGCGGATCAAGCGGGAATGCAGGATGCCGATATACGAGCCCAAGCGGGAAGACGATGTGCTGCGCAACGTCTCCGAGCATAACGGAGGACCGATGGCGCCTGACGCCGCGCGCCGGATCTTCGAACGTATTATCGACGAAATGCGCACGCTGCAGAAATTGAAGATGGAAGCGGCACGAGATGGAGAAGTGGAATAGTGAAGAGGGGGACAGTTGAGCGGCATGTCGCCGACGGCGACACCCGCGAGCATGAAAATGGCGAAGAGGGCTTGCGTTTCGCGCCGTGCGGGCTCGGCGAATCATTCGTTTACAGCTATTTTCAAGAGAGGCACCACTGTCCATGATGAGCCGGCCGGAGGTGAGTGTTTGGATTAGGGACAGTAGAGCCAGTCCCCCGTTGCGATATCCGAGATGGAGAAGTGGAATAGACGATTTCAGGTGAAGGCGGACCAATGCTCGTAGTGATGCAAGAGGGCGCCAGCGAGGCGCAGATTCAGGGCGTTATCGACCGGCTGGTGGAGCTGGGCTTCGACGTGCACCGCTCCACGGGCGTGAGACATACCGTGCTCGGCGGCGTGGGGGGCAAAGACGATTTCGATATCGCCACGTTCGAAGTGATGGAGGGCGTCAAAGAGGCGCACCGCATCATTTCACCTTACAAGCTGGCCAGCCGCACATTCCGGCCGGGGGGGACAATCGTCAAGGTGCGCGGGAGCGGCGGGGCCGCGGTGGAAATCGGCGGAGAGCGCGTGGCGGTAATGGCCGGCCCATGCAGCGTGGAGAGCCATGACCAGATCGAGCGCTGCGCGGAACTGGTGGCGCGCTCCGGAGCGAAGGTCATCCGCGGAGGCGCGTTCAAGCCGCGCACGTCGCCGTATAGCTTTCAGGGACTGGGCGAGCAGGGCCTGGAGATGCTGCGCGGCGCCGCGGACCGTCACGGCTTGCTGGTGGTCAGCGAGGTGATGGACACCACGCAGATCGAGCTGGTGGCGCGATACGCGGATATCTTGCAGGTGGGCGCGCGGAACATGCAGAATTTCAACCTGCTGCGCGAACTGGGCAATCAGCGGAAACCCGTGTTACTCAAGCGCGGCATCTCCGCCACCATCGAAGAGCTGCTGCTCTCGGCCGAGTACATTCTGGCTGGCGGCAACTATGACGTCATTTTGTGCGAGCGGGGCATTCGGACTTTCGAGAATTATACGCGCAACACGATGGACATCTCGGCGATCCCGGTGGTGAAGAAGCTTTCTCACCTGCCGATTGTCGCTGATCCTTCGCACGGCACAGGGCGGCGCGACAAGGTGGCTCCGATGGCGCGCGCTGCAGTGGCCGCGGGGGCCGACGGCCTGCTGCTGGAAGTGCATCCCGATCCCGACCACGCGTTGAGCGACGGCGCGCAATCGCTGCACCCGGCGCAGTTCGAGGAGTTGATGGGGCAACTGCGGATGATCGCGACGGCTGTCAGCCGCGTGATCTGACGGCCGATGCAGACCGTTGCCATTTTCGGCGTGGGCCTGATCGGCGGTTCTTTCGGCCTGGCGCTCAAGAAAGCCGGATTCAAAGGAACGATCGTCGGGGTGAGTTCGGAGGCGACGATCCGGGTGGCGCTGGAGCGAGGCGCCATCGATGAAGCCGCGCCGATGGCCGATGCGGCACGGGGAGCGGATCTGATCTACCTGGCGCAGCCAATCGGCAGGATTCTGGACACGCTGCATCACCTGGATAGTTACGTCAATGCCGGCACGTTGATCACCGACGCCGGGAGCACGAAGAGCGCCATCGTTGCCGCGGCGCGACAGCACATCGGACGGTGCGCGTTTCTGGGCGGCCATCCGATGGCGGGTAAAGAGAAGCGGGGCGTGGCCGAAGCGGACGCCGAATTATTCCGCGGCCGCACCTATGTGCTGACGCCCGATGACCCAGCGGAACTCGAAAAACGGCCGGCGAAGAATTTTGTGGATTGGTTGCGGCGCATGGGCGCGCATCCCGTGGTGCTGGCCGCTGAAGAACACGATCGCATCGTTTCGTTTACGTCGCACTTGCCGCAACTGGCGTCAACAGCGCTGGCTGCCACGGTGGCCGAGCAGGCGGGAGACCGGCTGTCGGTTGCCGGGCCGGGCCTCGCGGACACAACGCGGCTGGCACTGAGCTCGTTCGAATTGTGGCGGGACATTCTCGCCACCAACAGCGCGGCCATCGAAGAGGCGCTCAACGCATATATACGCAAGCTGGAACACGTGCGGGACCACTTGCGAACGCGGGAGATCCAGAGCGAATTCGAGATTGCAGCGGCGCTTGCGGCGACGTTGAGGAAATAGCCGCGGGTCCGCGGTCACACAAAAGCTGCTATTTCGGCGGAGATACGCGGCGAATCCCAATTCAGGCGGCGAGCCATTTCTTCCGCAAACGGCGTGAGGCTTTCGCGGGTCCAGCGGAGTTCGTAGCCCCAATAAGTGGAGACGAACATCAGATCGGCCAATGTCTCGGCCATCTCATGCTCGACGGCAAAGGCGATCTGCGCGCACTCGGTGCGTGTCAATGCCGGCGGCGCGCTCTGCGGGAGGTAGGAGAGCAGATGGGGCGCCTGGACGCCGTAATCGCGGATGAGATGTTCGACTTGTTGTGCAGTAAGCGAATGCCGGACGGCGATGTCGTCGGCGGAGCCGAGTAACGCGTCGATCTCCTGTTTGGTATTGCCGCCCAGCGGCATCCCGGCGGTGGTGGACGGGGCGGATGAAATCAAGTTCGCGGCCTCTTCGCTCATGGCGCGGTAAGTGGTGTACTTGCCGCCGGCCACATGGACCACGCCGTCCGGCGCCATCCAGATGCGGTGCTCGCGGCTGGCCGCGGTCGCCGAAGAGTCACCGGCGCGGATCAGGGGCCGGAGGGAACTGAAAGTTGAGATGGGGGTGGTGTCGCGAGCGGAAGGAAAGAGCCGGCGGACGATGCGCAGAAGGTATTCGGTTTCTTCGGCGGAAATGTGGACGTTGTCGGGACCGTTGGTGTGATCGACATCGGTGGTTCCTACGAGCGACAACTGGCGCGCACTACCCCAGGGGATGACGAAAACGATGCGGCCGGAATCTTCGAAATAGGCAATGGCGTTGTCGCTGGCGGTCAGGCGCGGAACGACGATGTGGGACCCGCGAACGAGGCGGAGGTTCTCGCCGGAGGCCCAGGCGCCGGTGGCGTCCACCAATTTTTCCGCCTGGAGCGGAAACGATTCACCGGACACCTTGTCGGTGACGGTGACGCGGCCGTCGTGCCGTTCCGCCTGAGCATAATTCACGACGACGGCACCGTGGCGCGACGCGTCCCAGATATTTTCGAGGACAAAGCGCGCGGAGTGGATCTGGCAGTCATAGAAAATCGCCCCGTGGGTGAGCCCTTGGCGGGCGAGGCCCGGCTCGATTGCGCCGACTTCGGCGGCGGACAGCACGCGATGCCGCCCGATGTTGCGCTTACCAGCGAGCAGATCGTACATCCACAAGCCAGTCCCGTAGAACATCCGCGACAGCCAACCGTACATCGGCATGAGAAACGGTTGGGGCGAGACGAGGTGCGGGGCAAGCCCGAGCAGAGTGGCGCGTTCCCGCAGCGATTCGCGCACGAGATGGAATTGGAGGAACTTGAGGTAACGAAGGCCGCCATGAATGAGCTGCGAGTTCTTGCCGCTGGTGCCGGAAGCAAAATGGCGCTGCTCGACCAAAGCTACCTTGAGGCCGCGAAGCGCAAGATCACGCGCGATGCCGGCTCCGTTGATGCCGCCGCCCAGAACCAGCACGTCGAACGATTCGCGGCGCAGGCGCTCGAGATTGCGCGCACGGGTGTCGCGGGTGAATGCCGGCTGAAAGGTCATTCCATCGCGTCGCTGAATAGGAGGTCGTGAAAGCCGGGCGGGGAGAAGCCGGCATTGCGGACAGCGGTCGCGATCTGCGCCCAGTGGCGGACCTCGTGAAAAAAGATGTGGAATACGAGTTTGCGGGCGGTGAACCTCGTCGCCTGGTTGCGGTAGCTGACTTCCAGCGTGCGGTTGAGATCTGCCTCGCGCGCCGCGCGGATGAAGCTGGTGAGATCTTCGCGCGCCGCGCGGCCGAAGGCGAACAGGGCTCCCACGTCGTGGGACACGACACCCGTCTTTTCGAGCAGGGGAGATTCCTGCTTCAGCCGCTGTGTGTGACGTTTCTCCACGCGGAAGATGTGATCCATCAACCGCCAGACATCACTGAAATCGGCTGCGCGCTGAACGGGCGCATCAAGCGCGTCCGGAGGGCTATTCTGAAACCACACCTCCCATTTGGCACGCTCGCCGTTGGTGTAACGGACCAGCTCATCGATGCCGAGCGAAACAAACATTTCCTCAATATCGCACGGACGGCGCGCTTCCGCCGCAGAGAAGCGATTACCCAGACGATCGCGGCAGCCATGGCTGTCCAGCTGGCAATCTGTGCAACTAGCATTTCGACGTCGTCGCCGTACTCCAGATCGACGACGCACCGGCCTTCGCAGTCGGGAGCAATCAGCAGGAGTCCGATGGGGTCTTTCATGACACGACGCCCGGCGTTGTTGACGCGCGCACGCCAGCCTGAGTGATAGGTAACCTGGACGGAGAGAAGCTGATCTTTGCTCAGATCGGCGGCGAGCACGGCGTGATGGCGGTTGATCCAGTGCATCTCGACTTCGGGTGAAGCGGCATTGTGAAGCGCGGCGACATAGGCAGTTAGCCAACCCATGTCCAGGACGCCGTGAGGCGGCCGCGCGAGCGCGGCTTCGGGAAGAAGCACGTGCGCCAAAGACTCCGCATCCGGCAGGACGCGGTAGAGCACGTCGTCGCCATCGCGGAAGAGGACCGGCAGCAAGCCTTCGTACTTTTTCCAATTGCGCGTGGGTTTGTAAACTTCCGTGCTGCGCGGGCCGCTTACGCCAACCGCGTGCACGCCGAAGGCCTTGAGCCAGAGCACGGCCAGTTCGCCTTCTTTGTTCGTGCCTTCGCCTGAGAAGAGTTGATAGCCGACGGCCGGAAGAAGCTGATTGGTGATTCCCTGATCGAAGCCGCCGGCGAGCTGCGGAGCATCGGTGAATGCGTTCAGCCAGAAATAATCGGATCCGGGCACAGAAACACGGCGGCCCGCCATGTTCTGGTCGATCCATTGGCCAATTTTGTATTCGCTGGTGGTGTGAATGTCGATGGGACGAGCCCACCAGCGAGCGGCCCGGCGGTAGTGCTTGGTCTGGAGAAAACAGCACACGAAGAGCGCGAGAATTACGGCGAGCCGCGGCGTACGGACGAGGCGGTCGCAGGCCGGCGCAACGGCAAAAGCAGCAAGCAGGCACAGCGCCATTTCCATCTGAAGGTGATAACGCTCGGGCTGAGGGACGAGATATATTTCCCACCACGCGGCGGCCAGCGGCGGCGCGCCCATGAACAATGCGAACAGAACCAGGAAGCGGAGATGAGCGGGTTGCTTTGTCCGCTCCAAGAGCAGCCACAACAAGATCAACACGGCCAAAATCACGGCTGCATACAGGAGATGGTTTGCAGTAATGGGGTATGGTCCGCCGATGCGCTGGGCGTTGATGCGGATGGCGGCAACCGTCGACGGCGGGATCCACGGGGCTGCGAGAGCGTAGGCGAAAATGGCGAGCCACGCGCATGTCAGCAACACGCGTTTCAACTCTCCGGGCCGCCTGGAGAGGACATAAGCCACCACGGCGGCGGCGAGCGAGAATCCACCCAGCCAGTTGGTGAGGACGACGGCGGCCATGGACACGGCGGCAAACACATACAGAGCGGGACGGCGCTTTGCGAGCGCGAGGTCCAGCGCCACGATCGCGACCGGAAGCAGCGCCAGAGACGCGACGTGGGGACCTTCGCCATATTCCATGAGCGTCTGGAGCCTGCGTGGGCGCAACACTCCGCCCACAGCGAGGCGAGCCGAAGCGATGAGTAAAGTAGAGGGCGAGAACAGCGAATACAGCAACGCGCCGGCAAAGCTGGGCCAGAGGAGAGCCGAGAGGCGGTACGCCATCCAAAACAACGTCACCGGGCCCAGACAATAGAACAACGCCGTGACCGCGTGGTAGGCGTGGGCGGCGGAAACGTGGGTGAGCATAACGAGGATGGCGTCGATCCAGTGCAGCAGCGGGGGATATGTGTTTTGGTAGGGGATGCCGGCGTACCACAGGGGCCACCACGTCAAGTCCCAATGCCCGGCAAGCTGGCGCGCCAGGCTGATGTACGCGCCCTCGATCGATCCCATGTACTGCGTGTACTCGACGGCGAAGAGATCATGTACGAGGTATACGTTTAGAGCGAACAGCGTCAACGCGCAAAAGAGAAAATTTCGACGTTGGGAGGGCTGCGCGAGCAAGACACAATGTACCAGACGGGTCGCTTAACGCAGTGGACGCGGCGTTACACTGATGGCATGAATCGCAGGAATTTTCTCGCAGCGGGGGCGGCCGCCGCGTTACCCGCCCAGTCGCAGACGCCGCGCTTTGTGAAGAGCATCTGCTCGGTGATCTTTCCAGGCGCGATGCCGTTGCCGGAGAAGTTTCGCCAGGCGAAGAATGCGGGCTTCGAGGGCATCGAACTCCGGTTCGGTGACGAGGTTGCGTCATCGCTCAGCGCCGATGAAGTGAAACGCATCGGGGACGCCGCGCACACGGCGGGCGTCCAGATCGCCAGCATGTGGGTTGGAGGGGCGTTCCGGACCAATCCTTTGAACAGCCCTGATCCGGCGGTGCGCGCGCGCAGTCTCGAAGGGTTGAAGAAGGCCATTGAGTTCGCGACGTATCTCAAGTGTGGCGCGCTGCTGCTCTATCTCTGCCGGCTGGGCGAGGGGCCGAAGTTCGAGTTTGGCTACGAGGACACCTGGAAGCGCGTGGGCGCAGAGCTGCCGAAAGCCATTCCATGGGCGCAGGAAGCCAAGGTGGTGCTGACGCCGGAGAATGTCTGGAACAAGTTTCTGGTGAGCCCGCTCGAAATGCGCGCATTTGTCGACCAGTTCCACAGCCCGTGGCTGCAGACGCATTTCGACGTGGGCAATGTCATGCAATACGGATATCCGCAGGACTGGATCCTCACACTCGGACCGCGGATCAAGCGGGTTCATCTGAAGGACTACAAGCTCTCGAACCGCTACGAGCAGGGCCACTTTGCCGATCTCCTGGAAGGCGATGTGGACTGGAAGGCGGTGATGGCGGCGCTGGTGAAGGTTGGATATCGCGGCTTTCTGTCTCCCGAGATCGGTTACGAGCCCAACGATCCGGAAAAGCTGCGGAAGGTCTCTGACGCGTTCGACAAAATACTGGCGTTGGCGTGAGCGCCCCCGAGCTGCGATAGCGGTTCGAGCTAGCCGTATAATCGAGTTATATGAAATGGCTGTTGCCCCTTTTGATTTGTGCCGTCGCATTGTCGGGACAGCAACCGGACCAGAAGCCGGCCAACGCAGAGCCTTCGGACACCCGCATCATTTTGGATGTAACGCGCGTTAACATGTTGTTCACCGTGACAGACAAAAAGGGCAAGTTCATCACCGATCTTGGCAAAGAAGATTTTCAGGTGATCGAGAGCAAGAAGCCGCAGAAAATCCAGGAGTTCACGGCAGAGAGCGACCTGCCGCTGCGCATCGCGATCCTGGTGGACACCAGCAACAGCATTCGCGAACGCTTCCGCTTCGAGCAGCAGGCTGCGGTGGACTTCATCACTAGCGTCATCCGTCCGCGGCAGGACAAGTGCATGATCGTGAGCTTCGACTCTTCCGTCGAGCTGGTGGCCGACCTGATCGACGATCCAGAAAAGCTTGCCACGGCTGTGCACAGCCTGCGCCCGGGAGGCGGAACGGCGCTTTATGACGCACTCTATTTCGCCTGCCGCGACAAACTGCAGCAGGATCAGCCAAGGCACAAGTTCCGCCGCGCCGTGATCATCGTGAGCGACGGCGATGACAACCAGAGCCGTGAATCGCGCGATCAAGCGCTCGAGATGGCGCAAAAGGCCGATGCCGTGATCTATTGCATCTCAACCAATATCTCGCGAATTGAGGCGGATGGCGACAAGGTGCTGAAATACCTGGCTGCGGAAACGGGCGGTCAGGCTTTCTTCCCCTTCAAAGCTGAGGACCTGGCGCAATCGTTTGAGAATATCGCGAACGAGTTGCGGCACCAGTACAACATTTTTTACCGGCCCGAGCCGCTGAAGACCGATGGGTTGTACCACTCGGTGGATCTGAAGGTGAAAGGCCGCAAGGACCTGATCGTACGAGCCCGCAAGGGATACTACGCGCCCAGGCTGTAGGGCTCTCAGAACCAGCGGAACAGGCGCAAGATGGCGAGGAGTACCATTGTAGTGGCCAGCATGACTCCGCTCACCATCGCTGTGCCGTGTGGAGAATCGGCCCACGGCAGCCCCTTCAAATTCATCCCGTAGATCCCCGAAATCACAAGCGCCGGCAGCGCAATCGTGCCTAGCACGGTGAGCACCTTCATGACCTGGTTGGTGCGGTTGGCGACGCTTGAAAGATAGATGTCGAGCGAGCCGGTCAGCAGGTCGCGCTGCATTTCGACCAGATCGAGGTTGCGCGCGACGTGATCGTAAACATCGCGCAGGAACGGCCACATATCGCGCTGGATGAGGTCGGTTTCGGTCCGCTGCAAGTGACCGGCGACATCGCGCGTGTTGACCAGCACGCGCCGCAGCACGATGAGGTTGCGCTTGGTCTCAAAGATGCGCGCGAGCGTTTCCGGCGAAGGCCGGTCAAGCACCCGGTCTTCCAGATCATCGATGATTTCGCTGAAACGGTCCAAGACGGGCAAGTAGGAATCGACGACGCCGTCGACGATGCGATAAAACACCTGATCGGCGCGCATCCTGCTGTCTGCTTGCCGCACGGCCTCCAGCAGTGCGCGAGCGCAATGCTGGCCGGGCTCTTCGACGGTAATGATGAAATCCCGGCCCAGAAATACATCGAGATCCGCCAGAGCCAGCGAGCCGTCGCCGGCGATTTCCACCGTCTTGAGCACCGCGAACAGGTATCCGCGGCTCTCTTCCACCTTGGCGCTCTGGTTCCGGTGCCGGCAGTCTTCAATGTGCAGCGGGTGCAGGCGGTAATGTTCAGCGAGACGGTCCAGCTCTGGGTCCTGCGGGTCGCGAACCTGGTGCCAGTCCATGATTAAAGGATCAGCATACAATCGCCGTAGGAATAAAAGCGATACTGCTGCTCCACCGCATGACGGTAGGCCGCTAAAACGAATTCGGCGCCGCCAAAAGCGCAGACCAGCAAAAGGAGGCTGGTGCGGGGCAGATGGAAGTTGGTGAGCAGGGCGCCGGTGCGCGCGAAGCGGAAGCCGGGATAGATGAACAGTTCGGTCTGGCCGCACAGGGCCCGTAATTGATGCGCGCTCTCGATGGTTCGCACGCTGGTGGTGCCGACGGCCACGAGGCGGCGCGCGGCATCCAATTTGGCAGCGTTCTCCGGTGTAATGCGGTAGGACTCGGCATGCAGGCGGGCTTGCTCCACCTGCTCGCCATGGATGGGCTGGAAGGTTCCGAGGCCGACGTGCAGGGTGACGTAAGCGATGCAGGCGCCCGAGGTCCGGCAGCGGCCAAGCATTTCCGGCGTGAAGTGCAGGCCGGCGGTGGGAGCGGCAACGGACCCCTTCTCGCGTGCAAACACCGTCTGATAACGCTCGCGATCAGCGGGCGCGTCCGGGCGTTTGATGTAAGGAGGTAAGGGCACGTGCCCGATCTGTTCGAGGGTCTCGTAGACATCCGCTTCGGTTAAGAAGCGTAGCGTGCGCTCGCCGAATTCCCCGCGTGAGGTGATCTCGGCTTCGAGCGCACCGTCGAACCGGACGCGCTCGCCGGTACGCATTTTGCGTCCGGGCCGGACCAGGGCTTCCCACTCCTTGTCGTCCGCAGAAACGGGCCGCAGCAGAAAGACCTCAACGGTGCCCCTCAGGTTCTCGCGACGCTTGGGATTCCGCTTGCCCACGGGCAGCGAATGGACACCGGCACGATGACCGAAGAGGCGGCAGGGAAATACCTTCGAATCGTTCAGCACCAGGCAGTCGCCGGGCGCGAGAAACGCGGGCAGCTCACGAAACAACCGGTCTTCCCAGCGCTGCTCGCCGCGGTGAAGCACCAGCATGCGCGAAGCGGCGCGATCGGGCAGCGGCTCCTGCGCGATTAGATTTTGCGGGAGATGGTAATCGAAATCGGAAAGCTGCACCCGACGACCACTGTAGCGCTACCGGTTCAGTGACCGCACGACGGCGTCCAGCGCTTCGAGCGTGGGCACACTGCCCTGCGCCATGCGTGCGCTTCCGCCGCCGCGGCCGCCGGCTTGCACAAGGAGTGGCTGGAGAGTTTTGCCCGCCTCGACGCTTGCATCGGCGGACACCGCAAACAGCACAGAGGCCGGCTGGTCGATTACTCCGATGAAAGCCGCCCTGGCTTGGGCGGTGAAGCTTTGCGCCAGCGCGCGCAGGTCTTCCAGGGAACCCTTCGGCAGGCGCCGTATGACGCGGCGAAAGCCGTTCGGATCGGGCGGGGTGGAGTCGTATAATTCACGGCCTTGATAGCGCGCCAGTTCCGCTTCCAGTTTGCGCCGCAATCTGTCGGCTTCCCGGATCGCCGCAAGCTGCACGCCGGCTACGTCGGGCACCTCGTCAATCGAGGTCGTGAATGCCTGCGCGGTTCGCGTGAGCAGATCGTAGTCGGCCCGTGCCCGGCGAATGGCTCGGCCGCCGCACAGGAATTCCACGCGCGTGGTGGTGCGGACCTTCTCCAGGCGCCGAATCAGAACAGGTCCAATTTCGCCCGTCAGGCGGACATGCGTCCCTCCGCAGGCAATGCGGTCCAGGCCATCAATGGAAACGATCCGCAGCGTTCCGGCGCGCCCAGTGGGCTTGCGCAAGTCGCCTGCGGAGTGCGCCTCTTCGTAGGTGACGATGATCGGGCGATTCTCCCACACCGCTTCGTTGGCTCGTCGTTCCGCGGCAGTTACTTTCTCCATGTCGATTGCCGGGACTTCAAGATCTAGGGTTGAAGTCTCCTCGCCCAGATGAAAGCTGCAAGTCTCAATGCCGAACTGCTCGATAAAGACCGCGGAGAGCAGGTGCTGGCCGCTGTGCTGCTGCATGTGATCGTAACGGCGGGCCCAGTCGACGGAGCATTGGACTTCGGCGGCATCGACCGGAGCCGCCATGCGGTGCGCGATGCGTTCGTCTTCATCGACGACATCCACAACCGCGACGCCCTCGATTGAGCCGATATCGTTGGGTTGGCCGCCGGAGGTGGGGTAGAAGGCCGTGCGATCCAGATACAAGGCGCGGCCGTCATCCGAGCGATCGAGCACGCGCGCGTGAAACTCGCGCAGGTAAGAATCGTGGTAATAGAGCCGCTCGGTCATTGAACTGTCAATTTTCATATCTTACTGAACTGATTTCAATCCGATAGAATCGACTCCATGCGGCCCAACGGCGACCTCACGCGAAGAACATTTCTGGCCTTCAGTGTTGCAGCCGGGTCGAGGCGGCTCCGCGCCGCGTCCGCAAACGAGCCCGACGCTCGCGAGTTCTTGAATATTCCGAACGCAAGCCGCATGCGCATGCAGTGGACCATTTTCGGACCGGCGTGGACGGTGGATGAGTGTGAACGCGAACTGAAGCTGATGGCCGCAGCGCATATCGGTGGAGTCCTGATCTGCCCCACGTATCCAATCACGCTGGACGATGCGGCGCATGGCGTCCATAATCAGCGGTACCTTTCGGCTGAGTTTCTGGAAGTTCTGAATTCCGTACTGGCTATTGCCAAGAAACTCGGCCTGACGGTGGACATGGTGCTGGGAACCGGCTGGCCGTACGGCGGTCCAAGCGTGAGCGCGGCGGACAGCGCGCAGACGCTGCGGCGCAACACGGTCTCGGCGACATCTGCTTCACCGGTCGCTGTGCCAGAGATCGATAAAGACGGAAAAATCCTCGCAGTGTTTCATGTGGATGCGCACGGCTATTCGAGACTCACGCTGGACGCCGGGGGCGCATCGGTAACGCCGCCTGCCGAGAGTGAAGTTCACTTCTATTACTCGTGCCCCACGCGCATGCAGGTGAAACGCGCTTCGCTGGGGGCCGAAGGCCTGGTACTCGATCACTACAACGCGGGCGCGCTCGAGCGATACCTGTCCGCGGTGGGCGACAAGCTGCTTGACGCAGTTCCCGCGCACGGTGTCCGATCGATCTTCTGCGATTCGCTCGAAGTATACGGCGCCAACTGGACGCACGAATTCCCCGCCATTTTTGAGCGCAAGCGCGGATACGACCTGGTCGCGCACCTCCCCGCGCTGTTCGACCGGAAGCATCCCGATTCGCGCGACCTGCGCTGCGATTACTGGAGGACGCTCTCCGAACTGGCATCGGAAGCCTTCGTTCAGCCCCTCGCCGACTGGGCGCACCGCAAGGGCGTGACCGCGCAGGTGGAATCCTACGGTGTGCCGCCGGTTTCGCTTGCCAGTTATCGAGCCGTGGACGTTCCCACGGGCGAGCACTACGAGTGGAAGGAGTTCAACTCGTCGCGCTGGGCCAGCTCGGGCGCGCATCTCGCCGGCAAGCGCACGGTGCTGGCCGAAGCGTGGACGTGGCTCGGCAACCCGAACCGCTTCGGCGATACGCTCGAGCAGCTCAAGCTTTGCTCGGACCTGCACTTTCTGAGCGGCATCAATGCGCTGTACGGAGTGGTGTACCCGTATTCGCCAGCGGCGGCCGGTTCGCCGGGATGGGTGACCTATTTCGGTCCCCAGATGAACCACTGTTCTCCCTTCTGGCCGTACGTTTCGCTCTTTGTGGATTACGTCAACCGCGCGAGTTACCTTCTCCAGCAGGGGAAACCGGTTGCAGACATCTTAGTGTATCTTCCCGCCGAAGACGCCATGGCGGAGGCCCAGGTCAGAGAGCTGCTGCTCAACTGGGCGGTCCGCGACCGGCTGAGTTCGAACGGTCCACCGCCCGAATTCGGCTTGGCGAATGCGCTGCACTATGAGTCCAACGTGGTGAAGACCATCATCACCAACGGATATTCCTTCGACGGGGCCGATACGTTTGCGTTTGTTGAGATGCAGGCGCAGAACGGCCGTCTGCGCTCCGGTGACGGCGAGTACTCGGTTCTGGTGTTGCCCCAGCTCACCGGCATCGATGTGGAGTCACTTCAGAAGATCAAGGCGTTTGTCGAGCAGGGTGGAATTGTGATCGCCACCGGGCGGCTGCCGCAGCTCGCGTATGGCATGCGCGATCGGGAGAAAAATCGAGGCGAAGTGGAACGGCTGGTGCGCGAACTGTACGGCGCGGTGCCTGAAGCTCCCGCCCTCCACTCGCATCGATGCGGCGAGGGCGTAGCCATTTTCTCGCGTGACGAGCAAACGTCATTCTTGAATGCGCTGCGCTGGCGCCAGCCGGACATCACATTTCGCGAGGCCAGCCCGCACGTGAGTTTCGTGCACCGCCGCACGGCCGAACGCGATTATTATTTCCTTGCCAATACGAGCGAAAACCCGCAGCGCCTTGATGCTACTTTCCGCGTTGGAGAAAAACAGCCGGAGGTCTGGGATCTTAAGACCGGCACGATAGAGCCGATGATCGCGTTCGAGCACACAAAAGCGGGCACGCGCGTTGCTGTCACACTGGGCCCATTTGAATCTCGCGTCATCGCGTTCGCGGAAATCGGCGGGAGTCCGGCGGTTGTTGATACCGACCTCAACCTCGAGGCCACTAGTGAAGGCTGGACGGCCCGCGTCTTCGAGAACCGCGCCTATTACGTCCAGGGCCCGAAGCGGCGCGAAGAAATCACGGTGACCGGCATTCCCGCCGCTGTCCCTTTGACGGCGCACTGGCGGCTGCGATTCGAAGACTCGAGTGTGCCCGAAGTCGCTCTGGATGAGCTCAAATCGTGGACGGATCTGCCGAGTGCACGGTACTTTTCGGGCCGTGGCACTTACGAAGCAGAGTTTTCCTTCAGCATGGCGCTGGCGCCGGATATCGGCGTGGTCCTCGATCTGGGCGAGGTGCGCGAGACCGCCGAGCTATGGCTGAATGGCAAGACAGCCGGCATCGCGTGGATGCGCCCTTACCGCTTCGATGTGACGCACCAGATACAGACTGGATCCAATCGCGTGCGTATTGACGTCACCAACCTGCTGATCAACCGTGTGCTCGGCAATGGGCCCATCGATTATTCGTCGGCGTACGAGCGCTATGGCCAGCGCTTCCCGCCGGGCGAAGAGTGGCAGAAAGTACGGGGACCTTTTTCATCAGGGTTGTTGGGACCCGTGGGGCTGTTTTTTTACAAGGTGATTCGCGGTGGACGCGCGGGCGGCAACGACAAACGACGCCGCACGCCACGTCGGGCAATATCCTAGATCACCGCAACGCTATAATAGTCAGTATCGATGAACCTGCCCCGCCTGGAACTGCGCCGGGCGTCAAAGATCTATCAGAACAATGGACAGAAACTGGAGGCTCTTCGGGATGTTTCGCTGGTCCTGGAGCCGGGAACGATTACCGCGCTGGTGGGCCGCAGCGGCTGCGGGAAGACGACGCTGTTGAATCTCGCGGGCGCCATGGATTTTCCCACGTCGGGCGAAGTTTTGATCGATGGCCGCGACACCAGCTCGCTCCGCGAAGAGGAACTGACGGCGTTGCGGCGCTCACGAATCGGATTTGTGTTTCAGTTTTTTCAATTGCTGCCGGCACTCACCGTGCTGGAAAATGTCGAACTGCCGCTTCTGCTCGCAGGATCGCCGAAAGCACGCGACGCGGCGCGTGACCGCCTGGAGTGGGTGGGGCTGGCGGGCAAGCTGAACGCGGTTCCACACCAGCTTTCAGGCGGCCAGATGCAGCGGGTGGCCATTGCGCGGGCTTTGGCGCACGCCCCGGAGATCCTGATCGCCGACGAGCCCACGGGCAATCTCGACAATGCAAGTGGCGAGCAGGTGCTGGCACTGCTCGCTGACGCGGCCGGGCGCTTTGGTGCGACGGTGCTGGTGGCCACTCACAGCGCGGAAGCAGCGGCTATGGCCCACACGCGGATCCAATTGCGCGATGGGCGGGTCGTGGCCGTCGAGCGGGGGTAGGATTCCATGCAGCAGCTTCAGCTATTCCGAACGCTCATTCTGCGCCCGCTGCGCCGTGACCTGCTCCGCACGGTCCTCACGATCATTTCTGTGGCACTGGGTGTGGGTGTGGTAATTGCGATCGATCTGGCGGGAGATGCAGCTACGGGATCGTTCCGGTCTTCGCTCGAAACGCTGGTGGGTAAGACAGATCTGGAGATCGTAGCGAACGGGGGAGTAGACGAACGATGGATGGCAGCCTTGACGGCACTTCCTGTGAATGCACGATTCGCCCCGGTAATCGAGACACAAGGCGTGCTGGAGAGAACGGGAAGCGTCACGGTGTATGGCGTGGATTTTGTCTCGCAGCGGCCAGATGCGAGGGCCGCCAAGGCCCTTCCACGCGATCTGGATGCCGCGATCGTAGTATCGAGCGGATTGGCGCACCGGTTGGGCCTTAAGGAGGCCGATCATCTTTCGCTCACGCTAAGCGACAGGAGACTAAAGTTTGCCGTGGCGGGTATCGCCGACGCCAAGAATGCGGAATTTGCATTGCTCGACATCGCCGCGGCGCAGCGGGCGCTCAACCAATACGGCAAGCTCGACCGCATCCAGGTTTTCGTTTCGCCGCATGAAGATTTTTCGCGCGTGGAGCGTCAGGTTCGCGCGATACTGCCGGCCGGTTATCGCCTCGCAAAACCAGGCACGCGCAGCGAAGAGAACCAGCGCATGCTGCGCGCCTTTCGCTGGAATTTGCGGGTCCTCAGCTACATTTCTCTGGTTGTGGGCGCCTTCCTTATCTACAACACGATTTCGGTAAGTATAGTACGGCGTCGGGCGGAAATCGGTGTGCTGCGCGCGATGGGCGCCGGCCGTCGTCTAGTGCTGTGGTTGTTTCTCGGCGAAGCATTGCTGTTCGGACTGGCAGGCTCACTGGCCGGCATCGCGTTTGGGAGAGTGATGGCCGAGGGCGCCGTCGGCTTGATCGCAGACACAGTGAATTCAATCTACGTGAGCAGCCGCCCGGCGGAGGTGGCTTTGGATCTTTCCGCCGTGGGGACAGCGATTGCTGCCGGCGTCGCGGTCGCAGTGCTCTCGGCGCTGGCGCCCGCGCGCGAGGCCATGCAAGTGGCACCGGTGGAGGCGATGGGGCGCGGCGCGCACGAACATCATGCGAGAACGCACGCGCATCGAAATCTGATTTGGGGCTTGATTGCCGCCGTGATCGCGGCGGCCGTTTCGCAAGCGCGGCCGATCGATGGTAAGCCCGTCGCTGGTTACGCCGCGACTCTGCTGGCAGTAGCAGCGATGGCGCTGGCGGCGCCGGCAGTGGTCACGGGGCTGGCAGCGGTTACACGTGGTGTTTCCCGCTGGTTGTTCGGACCAGAAGGGTTGCTGGCAGTGCGCGGACTGGCGGCGTCGCTGGCGCGCACATCAGTGGTCGTGGGCGCGCTGGCTACTGCGATTGCGATGATGGCCAGCGTTGGCATCATGGTGGGGAGTTTCCGCGAAACCGTGATCGTGTGGCTCGATGCGCAACTGCGCGCGGACCTCTACGTGCGCCCGGCGGCCCGCGCCGGTGCGGGCGAGCATCCAGCGCTCTCCGCTGAGATTGCGGGAGTGGTCTCCGGAGTTCCCGGTGTCGAGTCGATCGACGTTTTTCATGCGCTCGAGTTTGAATACGAAGGCCAGCGCGCCACATTGGGAGCGGGAAATGCGGAGATTGTCCTCCGCTACGGGAGGCTGCGATTTTTGCCTGGGCAGAACCGCGAGACCATTCTACGCTCACTCGCGGGACGCGATCGTGTCATCGTGAGCGAACCATTCGCCAACAAGCACAGCGTGCACGCCAACGACGTCCTGAGCCTGCCGCTGGGCGATCGTCTCGTCCAGGTCACGGTTGCAGGCAGCTACTACGATTATTCGAGCGAGCGCGGATGGGTGATCTTGGACCGGTCAACTCTGTTGAAATATTTACCGAATCTTCCGGCCACCAACCTGGCCGTTTACGTGCGTCCGGGCGCCGATCCCGACCAGGTGCGGCGCGCGGTGGAAGCGCGCCTCGCGAATTACCGAGTCACAGTGGCTCCGAATCGCACCCTGCGTCAAAATGCCGTTACGATATTTGACCGGACGTTCGCGATTACGTACGCGCTCGAGGGTGTCGCCATTGCAGTGGCCATGCTGGGAGCGGCGAACTCCCTGCTCGCGATGGTGCTCGATCGCCGCCGTGAGTTCGGCCTGCTGCGATACCTGGGTGCGGCTCCGGCACAGGTACGGCGCATGATCCTGCTCGAAGCCGGGTTTCTTGGTATTGCGGCGAACTTGCTGGGCCTGGCGCTCGGGTTTGTCCTGTCGCTCGTTTTGATTTATGTCATCAACAAGCAAAGTTTCGGCTGGACCATCCAGTTTCATCCGCCGTTTGCGTTGCTCACAGGAGCATCAGCTCTGGTGTGGCTGACCACGGTTCTGGCCGGTATTTATCCCGCGCGCGCGGCGGCGCGGCTCAATCCAATCGAAGTCATTCATGAAGAATAAAAACGAAAATATTCGCAATATCGCCATCATCGCTCACGTCGACCACGGCAAGACCACGCTGGTAGACGCCATGCTCAGGCAGAGCGGCATCTTCCGCGAGAACGAAGCCGTCATGGAACGCGTGATGGATTCAAACGAACTGGAGCGCGAGCGCGGCATCACCATTCTCGCCAAGATCACGGGAGTGCGTTACGGCGGCGTCAAGATCAACATCGTGGATACGCCGGGTCACAGCGATTTCGGAGGTGAGGTGGAGCGTGCGCTCAAGATGGTGGACGGCGTGATGCTGCTGGTGGATGCCAGCGAAGGCCCGCTGCCGCAGACCCGCTACGTGCTCATGAAGGCGCTTGAAGCCAAGCTGCCGCAGATCGTCGTCATCAACAAGATCGACCGGCCGGATGCGCGCGTGCAAGAGGTGTTGAACGAAGTCTACGATCTGTTTATCGATCTCGACGCCACCGAGGATCAACTGGATTTTCCGGTGCTCTACTCGAACGCCAAGGCGGGTGTGGCCAAAGCGTCTATGGAGGATGGTTCGCAGGATTTGCGGCCGTTGTTCGACGCCATCGTGAAGCACATTCCCGCGGCGCCCGGCGATCCGGCGGGCACGCTTCAGATGCTGGTGGGGAATCTCGATTACAGCGACTACCTGGGACGGCTCGCCATCGGGCGCGTGTTCGAGGGCACGTTGAAGTACGGCGATGAAGTGGGCATTGCGAAACTAGACGGCTCGTTGCAGAAGACGCGCATCACCAAGCTGTACTCCTTTGAAGGTCTGAGACGCGTGGACGAAACCGAGGGGCACCCCGGCGAATTGCTGGCCATCGCCGGCGTGGAAGGCATCACCATCGGCGAGACCGTCACCAGCGTGGAGAACCCCAAGCCGCTGGCGCATATTCCGATCGATGAGCCAACCATCGCCATGACCTTCACGGTCAACACCTCGCCATTCGCGGGCCGTGAGGGCACTTATGTCACCTCTCGCAATCTGCGCGATCGCCTTGACAAGGAGCTGCTGACGAACGTTTCCATCCGCGTCGAGGAAGCCGGCGGCCCGGATGCGTTCAAAGTAATGGGCCGCGGGGAATTGCAGCTCGCCATTCTGATCGAGATGATGCGGCGCGAGGGTTATGAGCTGATGGTGGGCAAGCCGGAAATCCTGACGCGCAAGGTGGACGGCAAGGTGCAAGAGCCAGTGGAACTGCTGGTGATCGACTGTCCCGAGTCGTTTCTGGGCGTGGTGATCGAGAAGCTCGGCTCGCGCAAAGGCAAGATGACCAAGATGGTGAACCACGGCTCGGGGCGCGTGCGCCTCGAGTTCCACATCCCTTCGCGCGGGCTCATCGGCCTGCGCAGCGAGATCCTTACCGACACGCGCGGCACGGCCATCATGAACAGCCTGTTTCATGGCTACATCGACTGGCAGGGCGAGATTCCGACACGGCCCACGGGATCGCTGGTGGCCGACCGCGCGGGCAAAGCGACGGGGTATGCGATCTGGAATCTGCAGGAACGCGGTGAGATCTTTGTGACGCCGGGGATGGAGGTCTACGAGGGCATGATCGTGGGCGAGAATGCGCGCGACAACGATCTGGATGTGAATATCGTCAAAGAGAAAAAGCTGACGAATATGCGCGCCTCAACCGCCGATGAAGCGATCCGCCTGGTGCCTCCGCGCATCCTGAATCTGGAGCAGGCCATCGAGTTCATCCGTGATGACGAATTTGTGGAAGTCACGCCGCAATCGATCCGACTTCGAAAAAAGGTACTGAAGGCGAATCAGCGGTAGGCGCTGGTTCACGTCCGCTTCGTTTTCCATAGCATCCGGGCCAGAAGGCTAATGCCAATTACGGCGCAGACCATGGGGAACCAATCTCCATGCCGCGTGTAGAAAGTGGTCTCTTTCAAATATGAAAATCCGGTTTGCGATGCGGATTCCACGTAATTCGGCAGCGTGCCGAGCAGGCGGCCGGCGGGGTCGATGGTGGCGGTAATGCCGTCGTTGGTGGAGCGCAAAATCCAGCGGCGGTTTTCAGCGGCGCGCATGCGCACAATCTTCAGGTGCTGCAATCGCGCGGCGCTTTTGCCGAACCAACTGTCGTTCGAGATATTGACGAACATTTCGGCGCCGTTTGCCGCGAACTGCCGCACAAAATTCGGAAAGACCGATTCGTAGCAGATGAAGACGCCGATGTGGTGATCGGCTACAGGTAGTACGACAACTTTGTCGCCTGGCTTGTAGTCCCCGATCTCGGTCGAAATTTTGTTGGCGAAGCCGAACGGCCAGGGCACGAATTCTCCGAAGGGGACCAGGTGCACTTTGTCATATCTGCCCGCAACTTCTCCGGTGGGCGCCACCAGCAGAGCGGAATTGAGCGGTGCGCCGTCGGAGCGGTGCGCGACCACTCCCGCCAGGAAATACGCGCGTGTCGTGCGAGCCAGATTCCCGGCCACTTGCAGAAACCCGGGATCGTCCGCGTAGAGCGGCGCGGGCACTTCCGGCCATACCACCAGTTGCGGGGTCTGGCCTTTGTCGTGAAACATTGCGGTCATCGAGAGGTAGAGTACGTGGCGCTCCATCTTTTCGAGAGACTGCGGCGTCCACTCGACGGTGTCTGAGATATTCGGCTGCACCAACACGGCGGTCTGCTTGCCTGGCTGAAAATGGGGGAGGCGCGGCAGCAGGATCAACAAAGGCAGAGGCACGAGCCATGCGAGTTGCCATCGTGGGCGCCGCAACATCGCCAGCGCCAGCGCGGCCGACATCATCGCGAACACAAACGAGAGGCCGTA
>Ga0335070_10001627_pt1 | contig 26040 bp, 22 predicted proteins | sample Lox_Sample_13_FD_206722 | JGI IMG/M metagenome (GOLD analysis project Ga0335070, IMG submission 206722) | Soil microbial communities from Loxahatchee National Wildlife Refuge, Florida, United States - Lox_Sample_1.3 | ecosystem: Environmental > Terrestrial > Soil > Wetlands | place: USA...
AGTTCGTCCGCGACCTCTCGCGCGTGGTCCGCGGAGATGTCCACCACGGCGACCGCCGCGCCGGCCTCTCCCAGGGCGTGCGCGTAGCCGCGCCCGATTCCCTGTCCGGCGCCCGTCACGAGCGCGGTTTTCCCTTTCAGGGAAAACCGTTCCAGGATCGATGTCTCTTGTGCCATGCCCTTCATCCTTTCCTCCTGCACGTATTGCCCGAGCGGCCCGCGGCCGCCGGGGCCTATCCCTTCACGGCGCCCATGGTCAGGCCTTTCACCAGGGACCGCTGGGCGAACCAGCCCAGGATCATGGGCGGCAGGACCACGAGAGTCGAGATGGCGCAGAGCTTCGCCCAGAACAATCCTTCCTGCGTCATGTAGCTCGCCATGTACACCGGCACCGGCGCCGCATGGATGTACGTCAGATTGATGGAGAAGAAGAACTCGTTCCACACGAAGATGAAGACGAGAAGCCCCGTGGAGACGATCCCCTGGCGCGCCAGGGGCAGGACAACGCTGAAGAACGAGGCGAAACGGGAGGACCCGTCGATGTCGGAGGACTCCAGCAGCTCACGGGGGACGTCGAGGAGAAACGATCGCGTCATCCAGATGACGATGGGAATGTTGAAGCCCGTGTAGATGAGGATCATGCCCGCGACGGTGTCCAGGAGACCGGCAAGCCGGAAGATCAGGAAGACGGGCACGATGACGGCAACGGGCGGAAACAGCGTCGTGGAGAGAAACCAGAAGAAGAGGTTGTCGGAGTTCGACAGCCTGCCGAAGACCACGGCATACGCCACCGGCACCCCGATCACCAGGCACAGCGCTACCGTGGCAACCGAGATCACCGACGAGTCGAGGATGTAGCGCACGATCTCCTGGCGCAGCACGGTGGCGTAGTTCTCCAGCGTGGGATGGGCGACCCAGAGGGAAGGAGGCAGGACGTCCGCCTCGCCTTTCAGGCTCGTCAGGAACATGTACAGGATGGGGAAGCTCCAGAGGATGGCCACGAGCCAGATGAGGACGATCCCGGGCACGCGAAGGTGCACCCGCGCGCGAAATCTCATTGGCCGGCCTCCGCCAGGCGGCCCCGGAACCATCGGAACAGGGCGAGCACGGCGCCCAGGGTGATTGCGACGGTCACCACCGCCACGGCGGCCGCGCGGCCGACGTCCCAGCCGAGAAACGCGGTCTTGTAGACGTAGAACGGGAGGTTTGCGGAGGAGTATCCGGGCCCGCCCCGCGTGGTCACGAAGATCAGGCCGAAGACCTTGAGGACAAAGATGAGACCGAGGAGGACCGCCACCTCGATGTGGTTCATGATGGCCGGCAGGCGGATGAACAGCAGCCCCTTGAACCATCCCATGCCGTCCACGCGCGCGCTGTCCATGATCTCCTCCGGGATGCTCTGGAATCCCGCGAGGATGATGAGCACGAAGAAGGGAGTCCACTGCCAGACGATGAGGAGGATGATGGTCAGAAGCGCGTGCACGCCGAAGAAGTCGAACGGCCGAACGCCGACCATCCGGGCGAAGTACTCGTTCCAGCCGAACGACGAGTTGAGGATGATCGTGCGCCACACGATGCCGGCCACCGCGTCCATCACGAAGAAGGGGGAGATGATGAGAGTGCGAACGACGTTCACGCCGGGGAACTGGTTGTTCAGCATGAGCCCGAACAGGATTCCCAGCGTCGTGCACACGGCCAGGGACACGACGGTAATGACGACGGTATTGCTCACCACCTCGTAGAAATCGCGCGTGGAAAAGATCCCGGCGTAGTTGTCCAGCCCGACGAAGGAGATGCCCAGGTCCGGGCGGACCACGATCCAGCGCACGAGGGACAGGCCGAGGGTGGCCAGGATGGGAGCCTGCGTCACGACGGCGACGATGAGGATCGCCGGCAGGGTGAGAATCCGCGATTGTCGCCGCGTCAGCGCGCTTTCCATGGCGGTTTTTCTGATCCGCGCCTTTCAGCTCACCGGAGGTAGCCGCCCTCGCGGGCCACCTTCATTGCCGCTTCCTGGGAGTCGGCGAGGGCGCCCGCAAGGGGCTTCTGGCCGGCAATGTACGCGGCCAGCTGCTGGGACACCGTTTCTCCGAGGCTCTGGAACTCCGGGATGGAAACGTACTGCACTCCCTTGTAGGGAACAGGCAGGAGACTGGGCCGATCATAGTCCGCGTGCTGGATGGAGCTCAGCACGATGGGGGCAAACGGCGCCGCGGCGACGTAGGCGGGATTGCGGTAGGTGGAGACCCGCGTGCCGGGCGGGATCTGGTCCCACCCCTCCTGCGTCCCCACGAGAGTGATGTACTTCCGATCCGTTGCCCACGTGATGAACCGGAACGCCTCCCGCGGATGCCGGGAGGAGGACTCGATGCCCATGGCCCAGGACCAGAGCCAGCCCGTATTGTCCTTGCGGGCCGACGGCGCAAAGGCATAGCCGATGCGGCCGGCCACCTTGGAGTCCCGGCTGGCCAGCCAGCCGGCGTTCACCGTGGCGTCGTAGAACATCGCCGACTTCCCGCTCTGCATGATGGCGAGGCATTCGAGGTTCCCGTCCGTGGTGGGATTCGGCTCTCCCGCGTCGTCCAGCAGCTCCTTGTAGAAGCGCCAGGCCTCCGCCATGGCCGGCTCGTCAAAGGCCGGCCTCCAGTTCTCATCGAACCACCGACCGCCGAACGCGTTGATCACCGTATTGAAGGGGGCGAGGTTCTCCCCCCAGCCCGGCATTCCCCGCAGGACAATCCCGTAGCAGCCGTTCTCGATGCCCTTGAGCTTCACGGCGAAGTCATGGATCTGCCGCCACGTGGGCTTCAGCGGCATCGAGATGCCGGCCTTGCGGAAGAGGTCTATCCGGTAGAACACCATGCTGCTCTCCCCGTAGATGGGCAGCGCGTACAGGTCGCCGGCCCAGGAGAGCGCGCTGCGGATGGGCGCCAGCAGGTCGTCCCGCGCGTACGCGTCGCGGTCCGCGGCGGACATGCCGGCAAAGAGCGGCTCGAGGCTGACGAGCCACTTGTTCCTGCCCCAGATCGGCGCGTCGTAGGTTCCGATCGTCACGATGTCATACTTTCCGGAACCGAGGCTCACGTCTTCCGTGACTTTCTGGCGCAGCACGTTTTCCGGAAGCACGACGTACGTCAGCTCGATGCCGGTCGACTCGGTGAACAGGCTGGAGAGCCGCTGCATGATCATCATGTCGGGATTGTTGACCGTGGCCACGGTGAGGCGCACGGCGGCGGCGCCCTCCCGCGCTCCGCGGGGGTATGCGGAAACCGCGGCCAGGCAGCAGGCAAGGAGGAGAACCCGGCGCGCCATCCTCACGAGTCACCCCCGATGTACTCCTTGAGGGAATTGGCGAGCTTCATCGCCTGCATCCGGTTGTGGATGTGGAGCTTGGAATAGATGACGCTGACGTGGTTCTTCACCGTCTGCTCGGCGATGGAGAGCTTGCGGGCGATGCGGACGTTGTCCGCGCCGGTCCCGATGAGGCGCAGGATCTCGATCTCCCGCTTGCTGAGGTAGCGCAGGAAGGATCCTTCCGTGGACGGCCGGGCGCGCTGCTCGCCGCTGTCGTCCGTCTTCCCCTCCCCTTCGCGGAGGCGCAGCAGCTTGTTCGCCACCACGGGGGAGATGATGATCGAGCCCTTGCAGACCGCGCGCAGGGAGACGATGAGATCCTCCGGGGCAATGTCCTTCAGCATGTATCCGCCGGCCCCGTGGTTCAGGGCCTCCACGAGATACTCGTCATCGTCGAACGTGGTGAGCATGAGGACGTGAATCTCGGGGTACGTCTCGTGGATGATGCGCGTGGCCTCCACGCCATCCATGTCCGGCATGCGCACGTCCATGAGAACGATGTCGGGCTGCCTCTCCATGACCATCTGGATGGCCTCGCGGCCGCTGAATGCCACTCCCACCACCTCGAAGTCCTCCGCGCGCGTTTCCAGGACGGTCTTGAGGCTCTCCACGAACAGCACCTGGTCGTCCACGAGGAGCACCTTGATCCTGGTCATGCTCCCTCCGCCCGGTGCAGGGGAATCTCCCCGGAAATGACGAAGCCGAAGGGCGAGTTTTCCGCCTTCAAGCTTCCGCCAACGTGCGCCAGGCGCTCCGCCATGCCGGAGAGCCCGATGCCCGGCACGATTTCCTTGGACCCGATGCCGTTGTCCGTCACGCTGAGACGGAGCGCGCCGTCGCCCACCCAGAAGTTCACCGTGATTTCCGAGGCGTTGCCGTGCCGCAGCGCGTTCGTGAGGGACTCCTGGACCATCCGGTAGACGACGTCGTCGATGACGGTGCCGAAGCTGTCCGGCGCGTTGCCCAGGCGCAGGCGCACGGACACCTTTGTCGCCCGCTCGAAGATGCGGACCACTTCTGCCACCCTGCTCAGCCCGCTCTTCTTCGCCTCCGACACCGCGCGGAAGTTGCGCATTGCGCGGCGGGTTTCCAGGAGACCCTTCTGGGCCTGGTCGCGGGACTTCAGGAGAAGCTCCTCCAGCCCCGCCGTGTCGCGGTGCGCGAGATCCGTTGCCGCCTCCATCATCATCTGGATGTTCGTGAGCGTGTATCCGACGATGTCATGGATCTCGCGCGTAATGCGGCGCCGCTCCTGCTCCTCGGTCTCCCGCTGCACCCGGGTTGCCAGCTCCTGGAAGTCGAGGTTCGCCTCAGAGAGAGCCCGCACGGTCCGGTCGATCCGGATGAGCTCCTCGTGCTGGCGCCTGATCTGCTGGCCGCGGCTTCCGACCAGGCGCGCGAGCCACGCCAGGAACAGGAGGTAGATCCCGAGGAGGGCCGCGTGCAGCGGAGGCGCCCCCGCGATTCGGACTCCCCACGCGAGGATAGGCCAGTGACTGGATGAGACGGCGACGGAATACACGAGGCACAGAAGGAACGCCGCCGTGCCTTCCACCTCGGTCATGACGACGAAGACGAAAACGGTCCCGAGAACCGCCTCGAGGGCAAGATCGGGACCCTGGGGGATGCCCAGAACGACCTCCACGAGCATGGCCCCGAGCAGCACGACGGCCCGACGGGAGTTCGTCCGGCAGTCGGGCACGATGAGGAGGAGCGCCGTGGCAAGAGACAGGAGGATGAAAAACTGGGGGAGCCACACACCGCGGAGCGCGGGGTTCGTGAATGAAAAGAGAAACATCGCAGCCGCCACCCCGTGGCCGGCGAGCGTGGTGACGAGATTCGTGACGCGTGTCACCGTCCAGAGAGGAGTGCGCATGCCCGCAAACCAGATCCGCTGGGCTCAGGATAGCACGGCGCCGGTGCAGGAACAATTCCCGGCCGTCCGGCGGAGGTCCGCGTCATGCGGGCTCCAGGTCGATGAACACCTTCATGGACCGGTCGCCCTGCTCCTCGATGTACCGGTAGGCATCGGCGTAGCGCTCCAGCAGGAAGTGCCGTGACTCCAGCGGACCGGTCCTGAGGGTGCCGTCAGCAATCCAGCGCACCGCCTGGTCGTAGTCTTCATGCCGGTACATCATGGAGCCGATCATGTGCAGCTCATGCTCCCCGACCCGCGCCATGTCGACCGGCGGCTTGGTGCCAAAGACGCCCACGACCACGATCGTGCCGCCCTTCCCGATGGTGGTGATGGCCTGATCCATGGTCGCCGCGTTTCCCACCGCTTCGAAAACGACGTCGAAGCCGTTGTCCCCGAACGCCCTGTCCGCCGCGGCGGAAAGCGTCTCCCGGCCAGCGTTCGACACGACGTCGATTCCGACGTTGCGGGCCACCTCCAGGCGATAGTCACTGAGATCCGTGATCAGCACCCTCCGCGCCCCGCGTCCGCGGCACGCCTGCGCCACGAGGTTGCCGATGGGTCCCGCGCCCAGGACCGCGACGCTGCGGCCGGCGAGGTCCCCGGCCCGGCCGCTTGCGTGCGCCGCAACCGCAGCAGGCTCCACCAGGGCGCCCTGCTCCGGGGTGAACGTGTCCGGGAGCACGACGATCTTGTCCGCCTCCGTCGAGGCAAGATCCTGGGCCACTCCCGGCGCCTTGAATCCCCGCACGATCAGGTTCTCGCAGATGTTGTACTGGCCGCGGCGGCAGGGACGGCAGCGGCCGCACACCTGCTGCGGGGTCGCCGTGACTTTCATTCCCTTGCGGATCCCGACGACCCCGTCCCCGACGCTCTCCACGATGCCGAAAAACTCATGACCCTGAACAACGGGATACTCCACGAAGGGATGGGTGCCGTGGTACACGTGGACATCGCTGCCGCAGACGCCGATGCGGGTGATCCTCATGAGGACCTGCCCGGCTCCGGCGCGGGCATCGGCAACGGTACGCATCTCGATGGAGCCGGGCCGCATCATGACCGCCTGTCTCATAATGTCTCCTCGGGTGCCGCTGGCTACAGATCAGGGCGAATGAGGACTTTCAGGACGCCTTCTTTTCCTTCCTCGATCAGGGAGATCCCGCGGGCGAAATCCGCCAGGGGAAGCTGATGGGAGACGAGGGGCGAGACGTCGATCCTGCCGGTCTCCAGGAGACGCACGGCCTGAAGAGAGTTTCGCACCGAAGTGTAGGAAGAGAGGATGGTGAGCCCCTTGCGGAAGATCATGAAGGCTTCCAGCGAAATGCGGCTGGCGCTGGGGGGAACGCCGAACAGCAGGACCCGGCCGCCCGGTCGGACCAGGGACAGAGTCTTCTCCATGAGCGCCGGAACCCCGGTGGCGTCAACGACAACGTCGAAACTGTCCGCGGGCAGACCTTCCAGGGAAGCCGCCGTCTCCCCGGCCCCCGAGCTTTCCGCGAGCTTCCGCCGGGCGGCGTTCTTGTCGACGGAAACGACGGAGCTGGCCCCCTCGAGAAGGATCGACGTGAGAAGCAGGATGCCGATCGGGCCGGCGCCGATGACCAGCACCCGGTCCGCAAGCGTGAAGCCGGTGCGCTGCACGCCGTGCAGGACGCAGGACAGCGGCTCCACGAAAGCTCCCGACGCGAACGGCAGCGTCCCGATGTTGAACACGGCCCGTTCAGGGGCCATCGCGTACTGGGCCATTCCTCCGGGGAGCGTCACGCCCACGCCGTTCCAGTTGACGCAGAAGTTCTGGCGGTTGGAGAGGCACGCCGGGCAGTTGTCACAGGCGATGTTGGGCTCCACGGCCACGTGGTCACCGGGCTTGAAGCGGGTCACCGCGGCGCCGACCTTGCTGACGATTCCCGAGAACTCGTGCCCGGGGGTGACGGGATAGGACCCCAGGTATTCGCCCCGGAAGATGTGGATGTCGGTCCCGCAGATGCCGCTTGCCTTCACCTCAATGAGGACGTCCCCCGGACCGACGGTGGGGACGGGTACGTCCTTCACGACGACGGTTCCCGGCGTCTGGACGATGGCAGCTTTCATGGTTGGGTCCTTTCTCTCACCCCTTCACGGCGCCGAGGGTGAGACCCTTGACGAGCGCTTTCTGGGTCATCCAGCCCAGGATGATGGCCGGGAGGATGGCGATGGTGGAGGAAGCGGAGAGCTGCGCGACGAACATCCCCTGCTGCTCCCGGAAGCGCGCCATGTAGACAGGAAGGGTGGCTGTCGTGTTCCCCGTGAGGTTGAAGCCGAGAAAGAACTCGTTCCAGATGAACACGGCTACCAGCAGGCCTGCCGCAAGGATGCCCGACCGCACGAGGGGCAGCGCAATGGAGGTGAGCTGCTGGAGCCGGGTGCACCCGTCGATGCCGGATGCCTCGATGATCTCCACCGGCACGTCCTTGAAGAACGAGTAGAGCATCCACACGACGATGGGCGTGTGGAAGCCGACGTAGGCGATCAGCAGTCCCAGGGGTGTCTTGTTCAGGCTGAAAGCCTGGTACCACGTGTACAACGGGATGAGCACGGCCACGGGGGGAAGCAGGATGGTGGTGATGAACCACGCATGCATCTTGTCGGCGCTGCCCTTCTTCTTGAACCGGCCGAAGACCAGCGCGAATGCCGCCGGGGTCCCCAGGGCGAGGGAAATGCCCGTTCCGGCCACGACCTGGAAGAGGGAGTTCCTCAGGTAGCCGTACATGCTGCTGTCGCTCAGGACCTTCCGGTACGTTTCCAGGGTCGGTGTGAAGGTGAGGCTCGGATTGACGGCCTGGTATTCCGTCTTGAACCCGGAAAGGAACATGTACAGGATCGGAAAGACATAGATGATGGCGATGGCGTAAATCACGATGGAGAGTCCCACCGACTTGCTGATCCGTCTCACCTTGATGGATCGGTTCACCCGACGGATGTCTCTCTTCTCAGGCATTTGCTTCGCTCCGTCTTCTCAGGGATCGATACAGCATGTTCACCGCGAGCAGGGTGAGCACAACGGTAATCGTGGCCAATGCGCTGGCCCTGCCGACGTTGGACGCATTGAAGACCTCCATGTACACGGCATAGGGCAGCGTGTACGAGCGGGTGCCCGGCCCGCCGGCGGTGGTCACCAGGATGAGCCCGAACTCCTTCACGATGAAGACGAGCCCCAGCATGACAGCCACGCGCATGTGCTGCGAGATCATGGGGAGCTTGATCTGGAAAGTCGCCTGAACCCAGTTCACGCCGTCGATCTTCATGCTGTCTACCAGGTCAACGGGGATGCCCTGCAGACCGGCCAGGATGACGAGCACGAAAAACGGCATCCACTGCCACCAGAACAGGAAGATGATCACGAAGAGGGGGTGATAGCTGAGCAGGTCGATCGGGGTGAACCCGAGCGCCCGTGCGATGACCCCGTACCAGCCGAACGTGGTGTTGAAGATGGTGGACTTCCAGATGACGCCGCTTGCCGTGGACATGACGAAGAAAGGACCCAGGATGAGCGTCCGCGCCACATTGACGCCGGGAACCTGGTGGTCAAGGAGGATGGACATCAGGAAGCCGGTGATGGTGCACAATGCCAGGACGACAACCGTGACGAATATCGTCTGGCCGGTGATGCTGTAGAACTCCGGGATCTCGGGAAAGTGCGGGATCCGGAGATAGAAGAGGTAGTTGTTCAGCCCGTTGAACCGGACGGGCATGTCGGGGCGGGCCAGGTTCCAGCGCAGCGTGGAGTACACGAGCGTCAGGAGAAAGGGAACCTGCGTCATGACTGCCACCACGATGATGGCCGGCAGCACGAAACCCAGGTCTCGCCTATTTTTCCGCTGCATTGTTCGATCTTACCACACCCGCACAACGACGCGAGTCAATGATGACGGCCCGGCGGCGGATCGTTTGGTCCGCCGCGCAGGCCGTGTCCGTCCATCGTGACCTGAACGGCCTCGGCTCTCCTACCGGTAGCCGCCGTCCGTCGCGACCTGGTTGAACAGATCGTTGGTCTTCTGGATGGCCTCATCCAGGGAGATCTTGTCCACGACGTAGTCGGCGAGCCACTGGGTCATCTTCGTGCCCGCGTCCGCGAACTCGGGAATCGCGATGTACTGAAGTCCCACGTAGGGTACCGGCTCCAGAGTCGGGTGCGTGAAGTCCATGGACTCGAGGGCCTTCAGGGTCGCCGCAGCGTACGGGGCGTTCTTGTAGGCAGCCAGCTTGTACGTCGAGGAACGGTTGGCGGGCGGAGTGCTCGATCCGGTGGGATCGGTGTCAACCGTCATCTTGATGTAATCCTTGGAGGTCGCCCACAGCATGTAGTCGAACGTGGCCTGCTTCTTGGAGTCCGTGCTCTTGGGGTTGATCCCCATGGCCCAGTTCCACAGCCAGGATGTGTTGGTCTTCATCTTCTGGTGGGGCGCCAGCGCGTAGCCGACCTTGCCTCGAACCTTGGACCCCGTCGACTCCAGCGGGGGCGCAATGGAGGTCGCGTCGTAGTAGATGCCGCACTTGCCGGACTGCATGAGGGCGATGCACTCGTTGTACGTGTAGGACAGGATGTCCTTCTGGCCGGCCTCGCGGAGGATCTTCTTGTACATCTGCCACGCAGCCCTCTGCTCCGGGGTGTCGACGGTCGCGTTCCAGTTCATGTCGAAGAACCGGCCGCCGAACGCGTTGACGATCGTAACGAAAGGCGCGCCGCTCATGCCCCAGCCGGGAGCGCCGCGCATCGTCATGCCGACGATTCCCCTTGCCGGATCGTTGATCTTCTTGGCGAGATCATAGATCTGGTCCCACGTCGGCTCGTCCGGCATCTTCAGACCTTTGGCGGCAAACAGCTCCTTGTTGTACATGATGAAGGAGCTCTCACCATAGAACGGCAGGGCGTACGCCTGGCCCTTGAGGGAAAGCGAACCGACCATGCCCTGGATCAGGTCCGCCCGGTCGTACCACTTCGCCTTGTCGGGACTGAGCGCGGCAAAGTACGGCTCCAGGTTCTCGAGCCAGCCGTTCTTCGCCCAGGTCTGCGCCTCGTAGGGTCCGATGTAGAACATGTCGTAGGTCGTGCCGCCCACGGAGGCTTCCGTTGTCAGCTTCTGGCGCAGGTCGTTCTCCGGGAGCACCGCGATGTTCACGGTCACATCGGGGGCTTTGTACTTTTCCTTCGTCAGCCTGGCCAGCGCCTGGGATATGGGATTGTTCGCGAACGCGATATTGATCGTTTCCGCGAACACCTGGGCTCCGACCACCAGGAACAGGGTCAGAGCGAGCACGGACACGAGAAACACTGAGACTCTCCTCATACTCTCCTCCTTCGGGGACGAGTCATAAGCAGCTCCGTGGATTCCACGGAAGCCGCGTGAAGCCATCATCATGCGCTCCCGTCATGTCGGGTGCGGGAGCTCTTCATCGAATGCCACGGCGACCTTGCCGCATTCACCGGCGGCCATGAGCCGGTACGCCTCCCCGGCCTTCTCCAGGGGGAACCGGTGTGTCACAAGACTCTCGGGGTGAATGCCCCACCGCACGAGCCTTTCGACGAGATCCTCCATCCGCCAGATCGAGGTGACCCAGGAGCCGTAGATGGTCTTCTGGTCGTGGATGATGTCAGGGCTCGGATTAAAGGACACCGTGCCGCCTTCTCCGACGAGCGCGATCTTCCCCCACTGGCGGGCCGCGCGGATTGCCAGCGCCCGCCCGTCCGCGTTCGCGGAGCAGTCGATGGCCCGTTCGAATCCCCGGCCGCCGGTGATGTCCTTGAGCTTCTCCAGCGCATGCGGCCCCGGTTCAAGCACGTGCTGGGCGAGCCCGAGCTTCCGCGCAAGCTCGATGCGGGCTTTCTGCGCCTCCACTCCCACGAGGTGCCGGGCGCCCATGGCGCGGGCCAGCATGAGCGTCGCAAGCCCGACCGGCCCGAGTCCCACGACGAGGACGGCGTCGTCGCCGCATACGCCGATTTTCTCCAGCGCCTCGTACACGGTGCCGAAGCCGCACGCCACCTGGGCGCCGTCCGTGAAGCTCAGGGAGCCAGGAAGCGCTACGAGGTCCTTCTCGTCAGCAAGGATGTAGGGGGCCATGCCGCCGTCTCGCTGCCAGCCGTAGGCGGCGCGAAGGGGACTGGAGCAGGAGATCATGTAGCCCATGCGGCAGTCATGGCACACGCCGCATCCCGAGATATGGTAGACGATGACCCGGTCTCCGACCTTGAAGCGTCGAAGACCAGGACCGGCGTCCACGATCTGGCCCGCGGGCTCGTGACCGGCAATGACCCCCTGGTAGCCTTCCGCTCCCTTTCCCAGGTGTTCACGGTAGATTGCGCGGATGTCCGAGCCGCAGATCGTGGAGGACTTTGTCCTGACGAGCACCTGCCCGTGCCCCGGCGTCGGGATGGCATGTTCCCGGAGCTCCACAGTGCTGTTGCCGGGAAGAATCGCGCCCGTCATGGAAGATGCTTTATCCATCTCTGCCAGCCCGCGCGATCCTACCCGTCGCCGGGGCTTGGAGGAAGTTACCGGGGTACCGAAAACGAAAAGAATTGTACTAGTACCGCCGCCGGATCAGCCCCCGGCGTGACCGCCGGAGGCTTCAGGTAGTATTCTTTCCCTATATGAAGCTCCTCCTCTCCTACCTGCGGCCCCACCGGAGGATCGTCACGCTCGCCGTGGTCCTCGCCATCGTCAACCAGACCTTCTCCCTCATGGATCCGCAGATCTTCCGCATCATCGTGGACAGGTACGCCACCCACCTGTCGTCCATTGCGCGGCCGGACTTCATCCGCGGCGTCGGCCTCCTCATCCTCGCGTTCGTCGGGGTTGCCATGGTGAGCAGGCTGGCAAAGAACTTCCAGGACTACTTCATCAACGTCGCATCCCAGTCCGTGGGCGCCCGGATGTACGCGGATGGGATCGCCCATTCCATGCGCCTTCCCTACCGCGCGTTCGAGGACCAGCAGAGCGGCGCGGTCCTCCAGCAGCTGCAGAAGGCGCGCACGGACAGCCGGGACATGATCGGCCAGTCGATCAACACCGTGTTCGTTTCCAGCCTCACGTTCGTGATCGTGATGGTGTATTCCTTCTTCGTGCACTGGCTGGTCGGGGCCACGCTTCTCGCCCTGGCACCGGTGCTCGTCGTGCTCCTCTCCGCGCTGGGGCGCAGGATCAAGACCGTGCAGGGGCGGATCTTCGCGGAGACGAACGCGCTGGCAGGGTCCACGACGGAGAGCCTGCGCAACGTTGAGCTCATCAAGAGCCTCGGCCTGGAAACGCAGGAGATCGACCGGCTGAACTCGACGAACCAGAAGATCCTGGACCTCGAGCTGGCCAAGGTGCGCACCGTGCGGATGCTGATGTTCTTCCAGGGCACGGCGATCAACCTGTCCCGTGCGCTCCTGCTCTTTCTCATGCTCGTTCTCGTGTACCTCAAGCTCGTCACCCTCGGGGAGTTTTTCTCCCTCCTCATGTACTCGTTCTTCATCTTCGGGCCCCTCGGGGAGATCGGGACGGTCATCGCAAAGTACCAGGAGACGCGCTCGAGCCTGGAGAATCTCCAGCGCATCCTCTCCCAGCAGCCGGCGCCGCGGAACCCGGGCGGCGCGATCCCCGACGGCATCGAGTCCCTGGAGTTTTCCCGTGTCTCCTACCGCCATCCCGGCGCCCGGGAAGCGGCGCTGACTGAGGTATCCTTTGCCGCGCGCTCCGGGGAGAGCGTCGCGTTCGTCGGACCTTCCGGAGCCGGGAAGAGCACGCTTATCAAGCTTTTGCTCGGTCTCTACGAGGCGGATACGGGAAGCATCCGTTTCAACGGCGTGGATTCACGGGAAGTGAACTACGACATGCTCCGCATGAGGGTCGGCTTCGTGCCGCAGTCCATCGAGCTTTTCGCTGGCACCATCCGCGACAACCTGCGGTTCGTGCGGCAGGAAGCCACGGACGCCGAATGCGTGGAGAGTCTCCGGGCGGCCCAGCTGCACGGTCTCCTGGAGAGGACGCGGCAGGGGCTGGACACGAGGATCGGGGAGGGAGGACTGAAGCTCTCCGGCGGGGAGAGGCAGCGCCTGGCCATCGCCCGCGCTCTCCTGAGGAGGCCGGATATCCTGATCTTCGACGAGGCAACCAGCTCGCTGGACACGGAGACGGAAAAGGAGATCACGCGCACCATCGACGAGATCATCCGCACGCGGCCTCGGTTCGTCACGCTCCTCGTTGCCCACCGGCTGTCCACCGTGGCAGGCGCGGACAGGATCGTCGTTCTGAAGAAAGGGAGCGTTGTCGAGCAGGGATCGCACCTTGATCTGCTTCGAATGAAGGGATTGTATTACACGCTCTGGCAGCAGCAGGGGCTGGAGCGGGAGGAATCGCTGCCCGCGGCAGCGGTGCGGGGAGGATGAGATGGAGAAACGGCGGCTGGGCCGGACGGGCGTCGATCTCTCGGTGCTGGGCTTCGGCGGATTTCACCTCGTGGAGATCGACTCGGCGGAAGCGGGGCGGCTGCTGGGCGCATACCTGGACCACGGCGGGAACTACATCGAGACCGCGGCGAGCTACGGGGACGGAATCTCCGAGATCAAGATCGGGCGCGCGGTATCGCAGAAACGCGGGGAGTACATCCTGGCCACCAAGTCGACGCAGCGAACCAGGAGCAGCTTTGCCGCCGAGCTTGAGGCGAGCCTGCGCAACCTCAGGACCGACCACGTGGATGTGATCTACATCCATGCGCTTCAGAAGAAGGAAGAGGCCGAGCAGGTCCTGGCCCCCGGGGGCGCCATGGAGGCAGCCGTTCATGCAAGAAAGAGCGGCAAGGCGAGATTCATCGCGGTGAGCTTTCATGGCCGGCCTGATGCCGGTCTGTACGCGCTGTCCCAGTTCGACTTCGACGTCGTGATGACCGGTTTCAATTACTTCGATCGGTTCAACTACCCCTCCGTGGAAGGGACGGTCCTGCCGCAGTGCATCGAAAAGGGCATCGGGGTCATCGCCATGAAATCCCTGGCAGATGGCTACCTCTACCGTTCTCCCGAGCCTGCCCTCCGCTACACGCTGAGCCTTCCCGTGACCACTGTCGTGGCGGGAATCAATTCGCGGCAGATGTTCGACACGGACATGAAAATCGCTGCCGGCTTCACTCCCATGACGGACGCGGAGAAGGAGTCACTGTACCACTCAGCCCCCGAGCTGGGAGACTACGTCTGCCGCCTGTGCGGGAAATGCCGCGTGAACGGGTTCGACCCGCAGACGGTGTTCCTGCTGGAAGGACTCTTTGATCGGCAGATGGACGATCAGCGGGTCACGGACGCGGCCCGCTACGCTCTGCGGGAGCGGCTCCGCGCGTGGTTCCAGCAGCAGGACACCGCCCGGCAGGAGTACGAGGCTCTTGCGCAGAAGGTGGACCCGTCCCGGGATTACAGCGATCTCACGCCTCTGTGCCCCTACGGCATCGACATCGACCGGAAGCTGAAGATCGCACACGGGAAGCTCTCCCGGGAGCGCTACATCGCGTGAAAGCGGACTCGGTCTTCACGAGCCGCGCCATTTTCGTGGATTCCGCCCAGTTTGACAACGCGGTGATGAAGCTCGTTCCGGTGAGGCTTTCGCGCCTTTACCGGGTGGTCCCGATCCGTCCCGAATGTGTCCGGTCTTACGTGGAAGAGCACGGGATCGAATGGTATGCGTCCTGGTACATCGGAGGAGCGCCGGACCTCGGCTTTCGGGGCACGCTGCCGGGCGGCTCTTTGGCTGAAGTCCGCCGGGCGCTCTCGCGCATTGCCCGGGAAGATTCCCGCTCGCGGATCGTCATCGACGCCGAGAGCCTGAAGCACATGGCTGACCGACTGCGGGAGCGCGGCAGGAAGATCGTTTTCACGAACGGCGTCTTTGATCTCCTGCACGCCGGGCACCTGAGGCTCCTTCAGGGAGCGCGCGCACTCGGTGATGCGCTCATCGTCGGGATCAACAGCGACGATTCCACGCGCGCCATCAAGGGCCGCGGCAGGCCGGTCATTCCCCAGTTCGCGCGGGCGGACATCCTTGCCAGCCTGCGATGCGTCGACGCCTGCTTCATCTTCACGGAGACCGACCCGATGGCAGTGCTCCGCACCCTCCGGCCCGACGTGCTCGCCAAGGGCTCGGACTATGCGGCGAACCGGATCGTGGGCGGGAGGTTCGTGGCCGGCTACGGAGGAAAGGTTGCCCGTATCCCGGTGGTGCCGGGATGGTCCACCACGTCGACCATCCGCGGTCTCCGGGAAAAGTGAAGCGCCGGGCGGTTCGCGCCCGGGATCAGTCGTTGCTGTAGCTGATGTTCAGCTCAGCCTGCCCGAGAATCCTGCCTTTCATGGCGCTCTTCAGCTCGTCCAGCGTGAAGCCGTCCTTCAGGCCCGTGGGAGACGACAGCGCGAACAGAGCCAGGCGGTAGATGTGGACAAGGCGCTTGCCGGTGTTGGGAGGAAAGTCCGCCGGCGGCTGCGGCCCCCGGTAGCCGGGCTGGCCCGCGCCGTTCTTTCCCTGCACGAACGACGGCGAGCTTGCCGAGGCGTCCGCGGGCAGACCGCCGAGTGACGGATCGATGTCCGCGGCAGTCCAGTGGAGGAACGAGGGAGCCTTGATTCCCCGGGAGGCCAGGATGGGCCTCGCATCAGGGTCATCCAGGATCAGGGCGAGGGCCCTCGTTCTAGCGGGCACGTTGCTCCAGGAGAACGGGAAGGACTTCGGATTGCCGGGTCCGACGCCCCCGGCCGCGTACTGCGCGTCCAGCCGTCCGGCGGACATCAGGCCGCTGTCGAAGCCGGTCTCGGACGGCCCCGAGATCGCGGATGACGTCACGGTGAAGCCGGCGGCGGATGCGGCGGGAGCTCCCGCTCCAGCGAGGGCCAGGGCAAGGAGCCCGGCCAGGACCATGGGTCTGGGGTTTCTCATGGGTCTGAAAATACTGAACAACGGCGGATCGCGCAAAGCGCGATCTCTAGAGCGAAACGACCAGCGTGTCCGCGCCTTTCTCGGGATTGATCGTCACTCCCAGCGGCGCGCTTCGTGATGTCCCTCCCCTCACGCCGCGGACTTCCTTCACGTTTCGCAGGCACACGCTCCACGGCTTTGCCGGCCCCTTCCGGGTGATGGTGAGAGTGTCCCCCCTGCGGCGGACTGCCAGGGAGGCCTCTTCCTTCCCGTCGGTTGAGCATACGACGCACGAGCACTCAGAGCCGTCAGCAGGCTCGAACACATGGAATGTCACGCCGTCGGCATAGTCGTAGTCAGGCCGGACGTCATTGCTGCCCATTGCGACGACGCTGTTCGGCCTTGCCAGGAGCGGAAGACTCAGGTACCCGTGCCTTTCCGTCCGCCACGCGCCACCCTCCACCGCCTCGCCGCTGATGATGCTCGTCCACCTTCCGGCAGGGAGGTAGTAGGAGACGGTGCCGTCATCGCGGAAAACTGGTGCAACGAGAAGGGACGGCCCGAGCATGTACTGGCGGTCCAGGTAGGAGCAGGCGGGGTCGGAGAAGAACTCCAGGATCATGGCCCGCATCACCGGGATGCCCTCTGTCGCGGCCTCGACGGCAGCGGCGTAGAGGTAGGGCATCAGCCGGCACTTCAGCCGGACGAAGTGCCGCAGCACCTCGGTGGATTCCTCTCCGAACAGCCAGGGCACGCGAGAGGACTCGTTTCCGTGCAGCCGGCTGTGGGAGGAGAGCAGGCCGAACGCCGTCCAGCGCCGGTAGAGGTCCGGCGTCGCCGTCTTCTCGAACCCCCCGATGTCGTGGCTCCAGAACCCGAAGCCCGAAAGCCCCAGGGAGAGGCCCCCGCGAAGGCTTTCCGCCATTGACTCGTACGTCGCCGAGCTGTCGCCTCCCCAATGGACGGGAAACTTCTGGCTGCCCACGGTGGCAGACCGGGCGAACACCACGGCGCTGCCCGGCCCGCGCTTCTCCTGCAGCGTCTCGAAGACAGCGCGGTTGTAGAGGTAGGGATAGTAGTTGTGCATTTTCTGCGGGTCGGAGCCGTCGTGCCAGACCACGTCCACGGGGATCCGCTCGCCGAAATCCGTCTTGAAGCAGTCCACGCCGGCGTCGAGCAGCGCGCCAACACGGCCCTTGTACCAGGCGGCTGCCTCGGGATTCGTAAAATCCACGAGACCCATCCCGGCCTGCCACCGATCCCACTGCCACACCCCTCCGCCGGGCTTCTTCACGAGGAACCCCTGCTCCATGCCTTCATCGAAGAGCCGCGACTTCTGGGCGATGTACGGGTTGATCCAGACGCAGATCCGCAGGCCGCGGTTGCGGAGCCTCGCGAGGATGGCCGTCGGATCGGGGAACTGCGCGGAGTCCCATTCGAAGTCGCACCACTGGAACTCCTTCATCCAGAAGCAGTCGAAGTGAAAGACATGGAGAGGGACCTGCCGCTCCTTCATTCCCTCGATGAAGGAGGTGACGGTCTTCTCGTCGTATTCCGTGGTGAACGACGTGGTCAGCCACAGGCCGAAGGACCACGCCGGCGGAAGGGCGGGCCGGCCGGTGAGCTCGCCATACGTCCTCAGTACGGACCGCGCGGTGCCGCCGCCGATGACGAAGTACATCAGCTCCTCACCCGGCACGGAGAACTGTGCCCGGGTTACGGTCTCTGATGCGATCTCGAAGGACACCCTCTCCGGATGCGCGACAAGCACCCCGTACCCTGCGCTCGTGAGATAGAAGGGAACGTTCTTGTAGGCGAGCTCACTGGAGGTGCCGCCGTCCTCGTTCCAGGTGTCCACCACCTGGCCGTTCTTCACGAACGGCGTGAACCGCTCTCCGAGGCCGTAGACGCATTCACCGACGCCAAGGGTGAGCTGCTCCCGCATGTACGGGGTGCCGGCAGCGTCCAGGATGTAGCCGGCGTGCTTCTCCCCGCTGCCGGTGATGCGTCGTCCCTCGAAGGTGAAATCGACGGCCCAGGCGCCTGAAGTCCTGACGCGGACTGCTGTCCTGCCGCTGGAAAGCGTGACCGCCTCCTCGGTCCTCTCGATCTTCGGCGCGTGCCGGGGATCAGCGTTCACCTGGAAGGACGGGCCGCGGCGCCGACCGCCCTTGAAGTGGCACACGTGGACCGCGATCACGTCTTCCCGGGGGGAGCTGAACGTGAACGTCAGCATCGGCGTGTTGAGGGTGTCTCCTCGGTGGCGGATGAGCTTGCAGGAGGCAAACACCGTCACAGAGTCCGCTCCGATGCGCACGTCGCGCGTCTCCGCCGGCGCGAACAGCTGCACGCCCTCCTTCAGTCCCCAGTACCCGTCCGTGAATTTCATGATCGTGTTCCCTTGCTAACCCTTCTTGGTGCTAACCCTTCTTGGTGCTAACCCTTCACGGCGCCGGCCACCATGCCCTTGATGATGTGCCGCTGCAGAATGACGTAGAAGATGATTGCCGGCGTGATGGTGAGAAGCACGCCCGCCATGGCGTTCTGCCATTCGATCTTGTACTGCCCGAAGAAGTTGTACGCGGCGAGCTGGAGCGTGAGGGACTTCTTGGCGCCGCTGAGGATCAGGAGCGGCAGGAGAAAGTCATTCCACATCCACATGGCGTTGATCACGATGACGGACACCGTCACCGGCTGCAGGAGCGGGAAGATCACCTGGAAGAACGCGCGAAGCGGGCGGCAGCCGTCGATGGCTGCGCAGTCGTCGAGCTCGGTGGGCACCGTCTTCACGAAACCGTGGTACATGAAAAGAGACAGCGGCACGCCCAGGCCCCAGTAGATCACGCCGAGGCCCCAGATCGAGTTCGTCAGGTGCAGGGTCTTTGCCACCTTCACGAGCGCGATCATGAACGAATGGAAGGGGATCATCATGGGCGCGACGCAGAGGAGGAAGATGAACCAGCTGACCCTCGTCTTCGTTCGGGACAGCTTGAAGCCCGCCAGGGAAGCGAGGAGGACCACGCCGGCGGTTCCCATGACCGTCACGACGAGAGTATTGAGGAACAGGTTCGGGTAGCGCATGAGGGCGAAGGCGTTGGCGAAGTTTTCCCCGTGCAGCCGGGTGGGCAGCGCCACCACGTTCGCCATGATCTCCGAGAAGGTCTTTACGGAGTTGATGACCACAAGGATCAGCGGGTAGAGATAGACGAGCGCGATCACGGCCATGAGAAGGGAAACGGCGGAGGCGCCCCGGGGAGCTCTCATGCCTGCACCTCCCGGCGCTTGAAAGCGTTCAGCTGCGTCACCGTCACGACGAGGATGAGGAGAAACAGGACCACGGACTTGGCCGTCCCGTAGCCGAAGCGGTTGTCGCTGAACGCCGTCTTGTAGATGTCCAGCGCGATGCTCGTCGTTGCCGTTCCCGGCCCGCCGAAGGTGAGGCTGAAGATCACGTCGAACGTCTTCAGCGCGTTGGAGACGGAGTAGAACACGGCCACCGTGATGGAAGGCATGATGAGCGGGAGCGTGATCCGGAAGAACCGGCTCACCGGGCCCGTGCCGTCGATCACCGCCGCCTCCAGCTGCTCCCGGGGGACGGTCTGCAGGCCGGCGATGTAGATGACCATGTAAAAGCCGATGGACTGCCACACGGACACCAGCACCACGCTGGCGAACGCGAGGCGGGAGTCCCCGAGCCAGCTCAGCTGGAAGATCCCCAGGTGCGTGAGAGCGCCCAGGGAGTCGAATCCCCGGGAAAAGATGAAGCGCCACACGTAGCCGATGATGATGAGGCTGATGATATTGGGAATGTAGAACGCCCCGCGGAGGATGTTCTTCCCTCTGATCTTCATGTCCAGGATCACCGCGAGGAGGAGCGCCACGACGTTGATGGCCGCCACGGCGAGCACGGTGAACAGCAGCGTGAAGATCATGGCGCTGCCGAATCCGGGATCGTTCGTGAGAAGCTCGGCGTAGTTGGAAAGACCGATGAACTTCGCGGCCTTGTCGAGACCGTTCCACTTCGTGAAGGAGTACGTGATGCTCATCAGGAAAGGAATCTCGACGAAGGCGAGGATGACGATCACCGCGGGGGCTGTCATCCAGAGAAGCTCGAGGCCGCGCCTGAGGCCGGCCCGTGTGCGTCCAGTCATGGGATCACCCGTATGATACAAGAACGGCCGGGCTTGAACGCCCCGGCCGCTTCCGTGGCATCAGCACTTACTTGGATGCGTTCACGATCTTCGTGTAGGACGCGTCCAGCGCATCCAGGGTCTGCTGCCGGCTGGTCTGCCCGGCGCAGTAGCCCTGGAGGATGATCCCCAGGCCCTGCTCGGTGCCGGTGGGGAACATCTGGTAGTACCAGGGGTAGCTCGCCACCTTGGCGCCGAGCATGGCCACCGTGGCCTGCGCGAGCTGCGCGCTCGGGGCCTTGGAGCCCTTGATCGGGGACATCTGCTTGATCTTGTCCGGGATCCAGGCCTTCCCGTACGCGGAGGTGGTGAGCCAGCGCAGCCACGCGAGGGCCGCCTCCACCTGGCCGTCCTTGGCCACGCGGATGGTCTGGTTGGAATCATACATGATCCCCGCCTTGTCGGCGGGCCCGGCCGTCGGCCCCGGCAGGTAGCCGATCTCGATGTCCGGGGTGGTCTTGCGGATCGTGTCCTCCGCCCAGTTGCCCTGGTGGATGATCGCGGCCTTGCCGGTGGCAAGCGACGAGCACTGGTCATTGAAGTCGGACTCCAGCGGCTTGGGACCGCCGTACTTCTTGATCAGGTCCAGAACGTCGAACACCGTGGCCATCTCCTTGATGTTCTTGAACTTCAGCGCACCGCTGTTCAGCTTGTCCACGAAACCGGCGTAGCCGCCGAAGGAATCCCGGATAGGCGCGAGCACCTGCCACGCGGTCTGCGGGAGGACCCACCACTCCTTGAACCCCGTGGCGAAGGGCTGGAGCCCGCGGGCCTGGAGCTTCTGCGCGGCGGCCTCGTATTCCGTGAGGGTGCGCGGCAGCGTCCTGATCCCGGCGTCCGCAAAGATCTTCTTGTTGTAGATGAAGCTGTGCGACTGCACGAGGAAGGGATAGCCGATGATGCGGCCGTTCACCGTTACGCCCGACAGCGCGGAGGCCTCCAGCAGCTTCATGAAGTCAGCGTCCGTCAGGTCGTACACGTAGTCCTTGTACGTGGAGTTGTCCGCGTACGCGCTGCTCATGAAGACGTCCGGGATGTCGCCGGAGTTGAGCTTGGCCCGGAGGAGCGTCACGTAGTCCGCCTGGTTCACCGTGATGTCCAGCGTGTTCCCCGTCTCCGCCTGGTACTGGCGGGCCATGTCGTTGTACTGGTCCGTGAGCTCGGGGCTGTAGAAGAACAGCTTGAGGGTCACTTTCCCCTGGGCTGAAAGCAGGGCTGCGCACAGGACGATGAGCGACGCAGCCAGAACAGATCTCTTCATAGCCTTTCCTCCTTCCGAAGGTCTCTCCCGGGGCATTGGCTTCCCCGGAATATGATGTTCGTTTATCATATCCGGCGTGGGCTGTCAACAAAAAACCGCGATTCGGGCCGGAGCGCCCGGGAGCTTTTCAGCGGCAATGCGCTGTGCGATACTCCGGAGGCCACCGGCATGGGAATAACGCAGAAGGAAATCGCCCGCGCCCTCGACCTGCCCCTCATCACGGTCCACCGCGCGCTGAACGACTCGGGATACGTGTCGAAGAAGCTCCGAGCGCGGATCCTGGCCTACGCGCGCAAGGTCCGCTACGTGCCGCACAAGGCCGCCCAGGTGCTCTTGCGCAACCGCGTGCGCAAAATCGCCGTCTTCTCCTCCTCTCTGCCGCGCTACTTCTGGAACGATATCCGCAGAGGGATCTCCATTGCCGCCGAACAGATCCAGCCGCTGAACTACCGGGTGAACTACCACATGGTGGCAGAGAGGGACTCCGCGATGTACCTGCGCCTCCTGGAGCAGGAGATCCGCGATGGCGTGGAGGCCGTCGGATTCGTGAACCAGTGGATCTATCGGATGGACGACATCATCTCCCGCATCACCGCGGCGAGCCTCCCGTACGTGACGCTGAACGTGGACGCCCCGGAAAGCGGGAGGATGTGCTACGTCGGCCCGGACTACCGGGCGGGCGGGAGGCTCGCGGCGGAGTACATCGGCAAGACGCTCCTGTTCCTGCGGCATCCCCGGGTGCTCGTCCTCACGACAAAGGCAGAAGGCCGGGCTGACGCGAACGCGCCGGACATCAACGCCCTGCGCTATGAGGGGTTCCGAGACGTCATGGAGAGATCGTTCGGTAACGTGGAGCACGAAACCGCGTACATCACGAAGGGCATCCGATCACCCGGGGCAGAACGGCACATCCGCGCGCTCCTGGGCACGCGAGCGGCGGACTTCGATGCCATCTACCTCATTTCGGCCTACAACACGCAGTTCATCCGGGCCCTGGAAGACCAGCCGGCGTCCCGGCGGCTCGTGGTCCTCCACGACCTGGACTCCTCCTCCAATCACTATCTGGAAAAGAACGTCCTCACGGCAGTGGTGGATCAGAACCCCATCCTGCAGGGGTATTACACGGTGAAGATCCTTGAAAACTTCCTGGAGTCCGCGCTCCTGCCCCCGGCCCGGCAGATCACCATCGTGCACAGCCTGATCCTCAGTGAGAACAAGGATCTCTCCCGGAACCATCACCTCCATGCCCGCATGCTCGAGCAAGGAGGCCCCATTCTGCCGGACAGTGACGGCGGGCCCTGGACGAGCCGCGGCGGGCCGTTGAGAGCAGGCGTCAGGAAGAACGGCGGGCCATCAACGCGTTGAACTTCTCCTCTTCCCCGTCTGCCATCCGGTAGCAGTGCTTCTCCTCGGGGAATGCGCCTTTTCGGACATCGTCGCAGTACTGTTTCATCGCTTCGGTCACGACCTCCGCGACGTTACAGTACTTTTTCACGAACTTCGGCGTGAACGCCTGGAACTGCCCGATGAGGTCCGATACGATCAAAAGCTGCCCGTCACAGAACGGGCCGGCGCCGATGGAGAGCACGGGGATGGTGAGAGTCCTGGTGATGTATGCGCCGAGCTCCGGCGGGACCGCTTCCAGGAGGAGCATCTGCGCCCCGGCCTCCCGCACGGCGCGGGCGTCCTCAACCACCAGCTCCGCCGCCTCCGCTGTCCGTCCCTGCGCCTTGTGCCCGCCGAGCTGCCCGGAGCTCTGGGGCGTGAGGCCGATATGCCCGATGACGACGATCCCCGCATCCTCGATGGCGCGGATGACCTTTGCCACGCGCTTTCCGCCCTCCAGCTTGATGGCGTCACAGCCTGCTTCCTTCAGGAAACGCCCGGCGTTCTCCACCGCTTTTTCCACGGAGCTCTGGTAGCTCATGAACGGCATGTCTCCAATGACGAACGTGTTCGGGGCCCCGCGGCGGACCGCCTGGGAATGGTAGATCATCTGGTCCATGGTCACCGGGACGGTGCCCTCGTAGCCGTACACGCACATGCCCAGGGAGTCTCCAACCAGGAGCATGTCCAGGCCCGCGGCCTCGGCGAACTGCGCCGTGGGAAAATCGTATGACGTGAGCCACGCGATCTTCCTTCCTTCCCTCTTCATCTGCTGGAACTCGTGAACCGTCTTTTTCTTTGCCACGCCGCACCCCCCACCGGTTGAACGTACATCCCGCTGAACGCCGATGTCAACGAACGGCCGGCTCCGTGCTATAGTGGGCCGGTGGAGATCGACGCCGCAGAGGTGCATGAGCGGTTCCCCGCGGCCGCCGAGTACTTGAGCGGGATCTACATCCTTCAGAGGGACTACGGGAGGGTGAGCAACTCCCGCCTGGCCGCGTGGACCGGGGTGAGCGGGTCTGCCGTCACGCAGGCTCTCGGGCGGCTCAAGAAGCTCGGCCTGGCGCGGCAGGTGAGATATGAAAACATCGAGCTCACGCCGCGGGGCCGGGCGCTCGCGGTCACCGTGCTGCGCCGCCACTTTCTGCTGGAGCACCTCCTCGTACGGATCCTCGAGTTCCCATGGGAGAAGGCGGACGACGAAGCAAAGCGCCTCCAGAGCCAGATCAGCGCGGACCTGACGGAGCACCTCTACAAGCGACTCGGCTCTCCCCAGGCCTGTCCCCACGGCAATCCCATGCCGGGCTCGAAGATGGAAAGGAAGCTCCTGACAGCGCCGAAGCTCATCGACGCTCCGGCGGGCCTGCGGATCCGGATCCTTCGCATCACCGAGGAGGGGGAGCAGATCCCCCGCATGCTGGACTTCTGTCACTCCCGGGGGATACGGCCCGGCGCCTCGTTTCGCGTTGAAAGCAACCGGGCCGGCATCGTGCGGCTTTCCGGCGACGCGCGCGCCGTGTCAGTGCCGTCGGAAAAGGCGGCGCACATCAGATACGAAACCGCCCCGCGATCGCCTGGCCCGGTTTAATACATATAAACTTCTTGACTATTTCTGACTAAATTTGTCATATATATTCGATGTCCAGTGACATGCTGACGCTCTCCGCGGGCGCACGGAAATGTGCCGTCCTGCTTCTTTTTCTCGGATCGTTCACCAGTGCATTCGCCCAGTCGGGCGACTCCTCGAAGACGAGCATCCTCGTTCCGCTGGAACGGACTTTCGCCGAGGCTTCCGGCGCCGACTGGAAGCACGCCATGGACCAGCTGCAGGCCTTCGCGTCGGGCTGGCGCGCCGCGGCCGGGCCTGCAACACGCCAGGCGCAGGACGTCGAGACGGCGCTGGTCGCTGCGCAGGCGGCGCTTTCGCGCCCCGCAGCGGGCCGCGCGGGCCCGGCGCTCGCGGACCTGGCAAAGGCGCTTGTGGCCTGGCGGGAAGCGGCCAAGGCGCCCGGGTTGGACGGCGGTGACGCCCCGTTCTTCGGCGCTCTTGCTGCCGGGGCGGCGCACGGGCTGGACTATGTCCAGGACTTGCGTTCCGCGGAAGCTGCCGCGGCCATGCAGATCGTGGAGGCGCTGTGGAGCATCGGAGAGGATGCAGCACACGCGGCAGACCCCGCAAAGTATGCGGCCGCGGAAGCGGGAATCGACGGAAGCCGCGCGGCGCTGGAAGCGCAGCCACCCGACCTGTTACGGGCGCGCACTGCCCTCACGGCGCTCGTCGCGGCTTTGAACGGCGCGCCGGGAGCAGAGAAACCCGCAAGTCCCTCCGGCAAGGCCCCCGCTCCCGGGATCGAGGACCTCGTCGGCCGGCTGCAGGGCGTTCGGGAGGCTTTGGCACACGACGATCAGCGCCAGGCTGCTGACCTCATGCAGGAATTCATCGCCGCCTGGCCCGTCGCAGAGGGCACGGTGAAGACCAGATCAGAGGACGCCTACCGGCAGACTGAGGAAGACATGAGCGCGGCCGCCGGCCTGCTCATGTCCGGCCCCGAGGCCCGCGCTCGAGCCACCACTCTCGTCAACGGAATGATCGACCGTCTCGGACGGCTCGAGCAGGGAGGGACGGTCTACACGGCGTGGGACGCCGGGCTGATCCTCCTCAGGGAAGGGATGGAAGCCCTTCTCGTCCTGGCCGCCCTGCTCGCGATGCTGCGCAAGGCCGGTGCGCCCCACGGGACGGGTTGGATCTGGTCGGGTGCTGGGGTGGGCATCCTGGCGAGCTGCCTGCTCGCCGTGCTTCTCGTCTTCGTCGTGTCCGCGGCTTCCGCCGGCAATACACGGGAAAGAATGGAAGGTTTTGTCGGGCTTGCCTCGGTGGCGCTCATGATCACCGTCGGCGCCTGGCTGCACCGAAGGTCCGGCCTGCAGTCCTGGAACGCCTTCATCAAGAACAGGGTCGGCGGCGCGCTGGCCGCCGGCAGCATGTGGTCCCTGTTCAGCCTCGCCTGTCTTGCCGTGC
>Ga0335070_10001628_pt1 | contig 26030 bp, 27 predicted proteins | sample Lox_Sample_13_FD_206722 | JGI IMG/M metagenome (GOLD analysis project Ga0335070, IMG submission 206722) | Soil microbial communities from Loxahatchee National Wildlife Refuge, Florida, United States - Lox_Sample_1.3 | ecosystem: Environmental > Terrestrial > Soil > Wetlands | place: USA...
GCAGGATGCGCACGCGGTGGACGCCGCGCCTGAGCGCGTTGGTACAGGCCTCGAGTTTGGGCAGCATGCCGCCGCTGATCACCGAATCCTGCACCATGTCGCGAATGCTGTTGACGTGCAGCCAGCGGATCACTGCGCCGTCCGCGCCCTTCACACCCGCAACGTCGGTAAGGAAGACCAGCGCGTGCGCGTTGCAAGCGGCAGCGCATGCCGACGCCATGTGGTCGGCGTTGATGTTGTAGTACTCGCCGTCGTTGCCCAGCGCGATGCTGGAGATCACGGGCACGATGTCGTGCTGCCACAACATCTCCAGCCAGCGCGGCTCGACCGAACTGATCTCGCCGACGTAGCCCAGCTCCGGATGTTCGTGCATGCGCGCGGCGCGGAATAATCCCAGGTCTCCGCCGCACAGCCCGATGGCGGTCCGCCCGGCGGCGCCGATGGCCGCCACCAGCGACTTGTTCAACTGCCCGGCCAGCACCATGAGCGCGACGTCACGGGTCTCGGAATCGGTGACCCGCAGGCCGTTGATGAACTGCGACTCCCGCCCCAGTTCCTTGAGCGCGCGGGTCACGGCCGAGCCGCCTCCGTGCACCACCGCGACCTGGTGCCCGCCCTGGGCGATATCGGCGATGGTACGGGCGAACTTGTGGACCAGTTCCTTGCTGTCCAGCGCGCGGCCCCCGAGCTTGATGACGAATCTCATTACAGTCCCTCCCGCTCGTCCCACCCGTACATCACGTTCATGTTCTGGATGGCCTGGCCGGCGGCGCCCTTCAGAAGATTGTCGAGGCAGGAGACCAGCACCACCCGCTCTCCATCCGGCGACATGGCGAACCCGATGTCGCAGTAATTGGTGTTCAGAGAAAACTTGATCTGGGGCAGGCGTGCTTGCCCGAAGACCCGCACCCAGGGCTTCCCGGCGTAGAACTCGCGCAGGCACTTTTCCAGTCTGTCGGCCGAAGCGCCGGGCGCCGGCTTGACGTAGATGGTCGAAAGGATCCCGCGCGGGATGGGCAGCAGATGCGGGGTGAACTGCAGTTGTCCAACGCCCAGTCCGAGCTGCTCCAGCATCTCCCCGGTGTGGCGGTGGCCGAAGACCGAGTACGCCGAGAGGTTATCCGCGACCTCGACGAAGTGGGTCTTGGCGGTCGGCTGCTTGCCGGCGCCGGAGACCCCGGACTTGGAATCGCAGATGATGCCGTGCTCCACGTCCACCAGTCCGGCGCGCACCCAGGGCGCCAGCGCCAGGATCACCGAGGTGGCGTAGCAGCCCGCATTGGCGACCACTTGCGCCGTGGGGATGGCGCTCGCGTGCAGCTCAGGAATGCCATAGACCGCGGTGTCGTCGAGTCGGTGCGCCCGCGCATCGCCGTTCTTGAACCCGTACACCTCGCGGTGCTCGGCGGACTTGAGCCGCCAGGCGCCACTCAGATCGATGACGCGCACTCCGCGCTCCACCAGTTCCGGCACCCATTCGCGCGAGACCTCATGGGGAGTGCTGAGGAATAGCACATCCACGTCCTTCATCCGGTCCCAGGAAAAGCTCTCGATGGGATACCCGCCATTGCCCGCCAGGTGGGGGTACACGTCGCTCAGGTCGAGGGTGCCGGCGGATTCGCCGTCACGGCCCAGCAGGATGGGCTTGCGGACCCGTGGGTGGTGGAGCAGGAGGCGGGCCAATTCGAAGCCTGCATAGCCTGTGGCGCCGACCACAGCCGGCTGTAGAGAGGGGGAAGGCATCAGGCGATGAGCTCCTTCACCCGCGCCACGACCTTCTCGGCGTTCTTCTGATCGGGAGAGATGATGAGAATGGTGTCGTCGCCGCCCACCGTGCCCACGACTTCGGGCCATTCCTCGGCATCGAGCGCCGCCGCCACCGGCTGGGCGCTGCCGGCGCTGGTCTTGACTACCACCAGGTTCTGCGCCGAACGCACGTCATACACGAACTCGCGGATCAGCCGCTCGACCGACGGCAGCCAGGGATCGGAATCGCCGTTCTGCGCCAGGGAATAGCCCTCACCGGTCTTGACCAGCCCGAGCTCATGGATGTCGCGCGAAAGCGTCGCCTGGGTGACGCGATGGCCGCGCTTGTACAGCAGCCGGCGCAGCTCGTCCTGGCTGCCGATAGGCTGGCTCTCCAGTAGCTCCCGGATGACGGAATGGCGGGTCAGTTTCGACATGAATATTTATGCAATAAAGTGCATAAATATTGATTACTTTTGGCGCCCCTGTCAACAAGAAAATCCCGGATCGGGACGTGCTGCGGGAGGTTCGCGACGCGGCTCCGCCCGCACCCGCCGGGCAGCGGCGCCGCGAACCACATCGTGCAACACGGATACGAAGAATCAATTTCGGTGGACGCCGGCTCTGTCGCATGCTGTCGCCATGGGCGCGAGCGCGGTATCGCGGGACCCGTCGAGACCGCCCTCCTTCTACCAGGTGGCCGCGGTCTGTTACCGGAGGAGAGGCTATCGCCTGGAGTTCCTGCTGGTGCGCACCGACAAAGGGCGCTGGAGTTTCCCCAAGGGACACCTGGAGCGGGAGCTGACTTCCAGCCAGGCTGCGGCGCGCGAAGCTCTGGAAGAGGCGGGCGCGATCGGAGTCATCGCCCGCCGGTCATTCGCGCGATACCGCCACCACAAACGGGCGCTGGCGACCGAAGTCACGGTCCGGGCTTACCTGCTGCGTGTAGTCCGCACCGTGGAACCGCCGGAGACGCATCGCCGGCCTACCTGGTTCGCACCGCGCAAGGCCCGCAGGAAGCTCGTTTCCACGGGCAAGTCCAAGTACCGGGATGAGCTGCGCTCGGTGCTCGACCAGGCGGTGCGCCTGCTGGATCGTGAGACTCCCGGCCGCCACATTCCCTAGCCGCGCGTCCTTGCATTCCGCATCCCGTCCTGCAATCCTCTACACGGCCTCGCGATGAACGGCACTCATGCGTCCCAACAGGTCGATCTGAAGTACTGGATGGAGCGCGCTGTGGCCGAGATGGACCGCGTGCTGCCGGCGCTGGAGTCCGATCCGGTCCACGATCTGCGGGTGGCGCTGCGCCGTTGCCGCTCCATCGCCAGCAGCTTCCGCACCATCGATTTCCATCCTGCATGGCGGCGGATGGACCGGGCCGCGCGCTCGGTCTTCCGCCAGCTCGGAGAGCTGCGCGACGTCCAAGTCCTCTCCGAATGGGTGCTGAAGCTCGGGGGTAAGGACGATGCCGTCGCGGCTGCGCTGCTCGCCCACTGCGCGCGCCGGGAGTCGGAGTTGCGCGCAGGGGTTGTCGCCGCCCTGGGCCGGTTCGATCGCAAGCGCTGGGAGTATTGGAAGGAGCGGCTCTCGGGACGTTTCTATCGGGTGCCAAGCGAAGGCCTGGTCTTCCAATGCCTCGCTTTGCACCGCCTGGCCGATGTCCACGCCCTTCACCGCGAGGCGCTGCGCAACCGCAGCAAGGTGGCCTTCCACCAGTTGCGTATCGGGCTCAAGAGGTTCCGTTACGTGGTCGAGAACTTTCTTCCTCAGCGTCACCAGCGTTGGGGCAAAGCCCTGAAAGAGCTCCAGGACCTGCTGGGCGAGGTGCATGATCTGGACGTACTTTGGGCGACCGCCTCCAAGCAGAAGGTCTTTGCCACATCCGTCGCGCGCGACCTGTGGAAGCAACGCATCGAAGCGGAGCGTGATCGCCGGCTGGCCCGCTATCGCGAGTTGATGGTGGGGCCTGACTCGCTGTGGAAGGAATGGCGCCACGGATTGCCGCTGGGCGCCGCCCTCCGCCGCGCCGAGCGCGAACGGCTCAAGACTTGGGCGGCGTTTCTCGATCCTGATCTCAAGCACAGCCAACGGGTGGCCCGCCTGGCGTTGCAGTTGCGCGCGGGGCTGGTGAAGACGGGGACCTTGGACTCGTCCCTACCCGCTGAATTGCTGGAAGCGGCCGCCCTGCTCCATGGAGTCGGACGCAGCCACGCGAAGCAGGCTGCGCACAAAGAGTCGCGGCGGCTGATCTCACGTCTCGTCCCGCCCTCGTCCTGGACCGCTGCCGACCTCGAACTGGTGGCCCTGGCTGCCCGCTACGCCCGCGGCGCCCTGCCCGCCACACGGCACAAGCGTTTCGCCGCACTTCCGCCGGCGCAGCGGGCCATCCTGAGGCAGATGGCCGGGATCCTGCGTTTGGCCCGCTCCCTCGACGGCGATCAAAATGGAGCGGTCCATTCGGTCTGGTTGCGCCGTGACAGGGCCTGCCTGACTCTGGAGGCTCGGGGGCTTCACGAAGACAGCAAACTGGCGGAGCGAGTCGCAGCCGGCCGGTACCTGTTGGAGCGGATATGCCGCTTGCCCCTCCGGGTCGTGGGAGCGGCTCAGCCGCGTTCCAGGAGAGACTCGACCCGGTAGCCGGCCTCTCCCGCCGCGTGGAGACGCGACTGCAGCTCCGCCTCCAGGCCCTTGAGGCGCGACGCTTCCTTTTCCGGAGCAGAGGCCATCTCGAGCAGCGCCGGCAGCGCCATCCACCACAGCAGCCGCTCGAAGGCCTCCTTGTTGAAGTACCGGAGGCCCTCGTACTCGTGCGCCCCGATCAGCCACGCCACATCCGGGTCATGCACCCAGCTGAAAGGTGCGGCTGACCTCTGTGGCGCGGTTTCGGCGCCCGGTCCCCAGGCAGCGTGGGCGAGCGCGGCCCGCACCCGCGCCGCCGCACGCCAGCGTTCTTCCCCGGTCTGCCCGAGAGCGGAGAACCCTTCCGCCAAAGGCTCCCGCAGTCGCAAGCTGTCGAACAGTTGCCCGGCCGCGTGCCGGGGGTCGGCCCCATCCTTCATCCACCCCAGCGCTTCCAGCGCGCACCAAGCCAGCACCGCCCCCCAGGTCGGAATGCACTCGGAGGCAGCCGCGCGGCAGGTAGGCAGTACCGCACAGGCGTCCGGCGGCCAGGCTTGCGAGAACTTGCGCTCCAGTCCCGGCAATCCCAGCGCCGCCTCCAGATGATGCTTGAGACGGGCCAGCGCTGCGTCGGTCCCGCCTTCCCAGGCGCCTGCAACCGCGGGATCGGACGCTTCCGCTCTGGCGTTCGTCGCATAGCGTTGGGCCTCGTCGAAGAGCGTTCGCGCGCGAGTCAACGCCTGCTCGATGGATTGGCCGGTGCCGTCACGTCCGGCCGGAGCCGGCGCAGTGCTCTCCGCAAAACTCTTTGCCAGCACGGGATCGAGCAGGGCGCGCAGCCCATCATGGATGGGCTTGAGCTCCAGGGCGTGCAGCGCATCGTCCAGGCTGGGGACGCCACGCCCGCCCAGCATGTCGCTGAGCTGGCTCCAGGGACGCCGCCCGTCGTCGCGCACCTCGCGCCAGTCCAGGAACACGTGGCACTTGTAGGCGTGCAACTCGAGACGCATCCCTTTGCCCGCAAGCTCGGAGGAGCGATGCAGGTACTCCAGCCCGGTGACCGCGTCGCGGCAGGCCACGTACACCCGGCCATCGTGCGACCAGCCCATGGCTTCGCCCAGCGTCCGCTGCCGCAAACGTTTGCCCTCTGCCGCCTTCTCGGCATAGGCACAAGAGGTTCGCATCCAGCCAGCGGTCTCGGCGTAGCGGTTCAGGTACACGACCAGCGCGCGTTCTTCGCCCAGGCGGTTGGAGTACGCGAACACGTCCTCGTTCACGTATCCCTGGTCGGTGTAAAAATCGTAGAGCAAGAACTCGCGGACGTCGGCGAACAGCGCCCGCCGGTGGAGCAGCGGCGAAATCTCGCGCTCGTGCCGCGCCATCAGCCAGGCGTCCGGCATCTCCTCGTGATAGCTCCGGCGGTATTCCATGCCGTAGCGCTCGGTGTAGCCCTCGATCTGCCCGTGGCCGAACAGCGGCAGCCCAGGCAGCGTCGCCATCATGGTGCACACCCCGAAATACTTGTCGCCCTTGCCGAACTGGTCTACCGCGGTGCGCTCGTCTGGGTTGCTCATGAAATTGACGTAGCGCTTCAGCACCTCAGGATCGAACTCCAGGGTGTTCTTGATGACGGTGCGGTAATTGGCGTTCTCCTCGTCGCGCAGCATGTTCATGAACGCCGAGTTATAGACGCGATGCATGCCCAGCGTGCGCACGAAATATCCTTCGAGCAGCCAGAAAGCCTCGGCCAGCAGCAGCGTTCCCGGGACTTCGGCGGCCACCCGGTCCACCACCTCGCGCCAGAACTCGTTCGGCATGGCGCGGTCGAAGTCGGCCTTGCTCAGCCCGTGCTCGGCGCGCGAGGGGATAGCGCCGCCGGTGCCGGGTCGCGGGAACCAGAGGCGCTGGTAGTGCTGCTTGGTCAGCGTCATGGCCGCATCGAAGCGGATGATGGGGAACAGCCGCGCCACGTGCAGGATGGTCTGGATCACGCCCTCGCGCACTTCCGGCTTCAGGTAGTCGAGCTGCGCGGTGTCGTTCCAGGGAAAGCTAGTGCCGTCGTTGCCGTGATAGATGTAGCGCGTGTCGCCGGTCCAGCGGTCCAGGCGCCGGAAGACCACGGCGGCGTCGCTGCGGTTGTAGTAGTGGTCCTCGATCTTGATCTCGACCCGGCCGTCACTCGAGAGATCGGGTCCGTTGAAGCTGTACGACGGGAATGGGCTGTAGGGCAGCGTCAGGAACCAGTCAGGGTGGTGGATCATCCAGCGCGAATCGATCCCCATGTGGTTGGGCACCATGTCGCTGGCCAGGCGGATGCCGCGGGCCCAGGCGCGGTCGCGCAAGTTCAGGTACGCCCCTTCGCCTCCCAGTTCCTCGGCAATGGTGTAGTCCAGCAGGGAATAGGCGGAAGCCGCCGCGTCCGGGTTCCCCGTCAGCTGCTTGATGCGCTGCGAGGCGCGGCTGCGCGCCCACACCCCGATCAGCCAGAGCGCGTTGAACCCGCGCCGGGCGAAGAGGTCGAGCTCTTCGTCGGGTACCTGGTCGAGCCGCCCGATCAGCCGGTGGTATTGCACGCTCAGCTGGTGCAGCCACACGTTGACGCTCTTGGCCAGCATCACCGTGCGCGGCATCCACTCCACGTCCTGGCTGAAGCGCTCGTATTCGTGCTCGTGGAAATGGGGGATGGCGGCGGCGCTGGAGTCCCCGGTCATCAGCCCGGCCCCGAAGTGCGCCCCCGGCGGATGGAAGCGCAGCCATACTGCGATCTCCTCTTCCTTGAGGACGTCGAGCGCGGTCAGCAGGCGCTCCAGGAAATCGCCCAGCAGCGGGCCCCACTTCTCGCGCATGTAGGCCAGTTGCCCGGCGAGAGAATCGGGGGAAGCCAGGGCCGGCGCCCGCAGCATGTCCACCAGGTTCTGGTTGTCGGGGCCGAAGCGCGGCCGGGTCTCGAAGTAGTCGCGTAGCGCGGCGGTGATGTTGGGGTACGAGGTATCGGCGGCCAGAGCGCGGTCGTTGAACAATTCTTCGAAGGGCCGGAACCCGCGGTTCAGGTTCGCCAGCCAGAGCATCATCATCTCTTCCAGGGCGACCGCGCGATGCGGGACCCCGGAAGTGCCGGCGGCCAGCCACAGCGCCGCCGAGTGCCGGCCGCGATAGACCTCGACGGTCGGGAAGTGGTCGGCGAAGGCCAGCAGCGCCCGGTCCAGTGCGTCGCGTCCCAGGCGTGCCTCGAACCAGCCCAGCGCCTCCACGAGGGCGGCCGGATCCCGCTGCTGCCGATAGAGCGCCGTCACCAGGTGCAGCGCCTCGTCGATCAGCCCCATCGCATTCAGCGCCCCCGGGTGCACGGTCTGCTCCGGATGGTTCTCCACATCGCGCAGTCGGTTCATTTTCTCGGCGAAGCGGCGGCTGGCGGGGAGGTTAGCGAACACGACATTGCCGGCCAGCGAGAACAGCGTGTCCTCGAACTGGTAGCGGTCGCGCGCTGCGCGCGAGACGTGGAACTCGAATGTCGGAAGCGTTCTCATCGGTTCCGGGCTGGCAGTATAGCAACCCGCCGCGCCCGAGCGCGGGCCTTCTACTTGGCGGATGTCGGGCTCTGGCCGCCGGCCCGACTCTTGGCCAGTTCCGCCGATGTGGCCCGCAGGCGCCGGGAGAGGACGAGCGCCACCGACCGGAAGAAGCGCGAGCCGACGTGGGGGAAGGATTCGAAAACCGCTTGCAACGTGGTTGAATCCAGGGCGAGCGCCCTAAGCTCTTCGTCCGCGACCACCGAGGCGCTGGCCGATCCTTTCTCGATGAACGACATCTCTCCGCAGATGTCGCCCGCCCCCAAGGTCGCGATGCGGATGGTCTGCGCCCCATTCCGGCGTTCCACCCGCGCCTTTCCGCTCTCAATGAGGAAGAGGGTGTTGCCGGCCAGGCCTTCGTGGATCAGGCGCTGGTCTTTGTTGAACTGCCGCTCGTGGGCCTTGTCGCGGAGCAGGGCCCAGTCATTCGCTGTCAGGAATGGCAGGCCCTTGTTCGGTGGTTCCATCGCCCCCTCCGGCCCAACTTTCGACTGGGACCCGGGAACAAGAATGAGAACGGCCAGGTTTGGCCGCTCTCATCTTAGCCCAGATTCTGCTCTGCCCATTCGCACCGGGCACCTGGGGGGTTAACGGGATCAGGAATGCGCCATCGCTTCCAGCGACGCCTTATTGCGGATCAGGAGGGTAGAGCCATTCAACTGGATGAACTGCCGCTTGCGGAAGTCGGCGAACAGCCGGGTCACGGTTTCGCGCGAGGTACCGATCATCTGCGCCACTTCCTCGTGGGTGAGCGAGAGTTTGATGCGCGCGTTCTGCCGCGTATCGCCGTTATGGCCCGACCAGTCGAGCAGCAGCTTGGCCAGCTTCTCGGCCGCGGAGTGCGACAGCCCCAGCGAGCGGATCTCGTGGCAGGCCGTGTTGTACATGTGGCTGAGTTGCTCGGCCACCCACAGGCAGACCTCGTTGTGCGATTGCATGAACCGCAGGAACCCGTCGCGCTTCACGTACTCGACCTCGCACGGGCCTACGGCCTCGGCCGTCATCTCATAGGGACGGGAGGAAAGGGTGCCCGCCAGCCCCAGCACCTCGCCAGGTTCGGCGAGACGAAGGATCAGGGTCTTGCCTTCGCTGGAGCAGATCGACAGCTTGACCTGCCCTCGGCGCACGATGAACACTCCGCGCGGCGATTGTCCCTCGGCGAAGATGGCGGCCCCATCCGGGTAGTTGATCGTGCAACTGATGGATTCGAACTCACTCCTTGCTCTGGATGGAAGTTCGCCCAAGAACAGGCCGTCGATTGTCGTCTCGCGTCGTTCCATACAAGTTGCCAGCACAGGCACCCCCATAACTGCCTTAGTGCCGCCCCCGGGTTTGAGCCCTTGCCCCCCGGTGGCGACCCGCTTCCCAGTAATGCACTCCATACGCCAAGTCAAGCCAACCGGCTGATATCGTCTACTGTATTGAAAACAATAGACTTATTAAATTAATCCGGGGACGGCCTGAGTCGTATGTGGGGGAAATGGCGGGAGCCAAGGGGTGGGATGGGTCATAACGCACAGTCAACCGTGACCTGCATCACGCATAACTGTGATAACCCCCAAGTAAACCCCTGCGGCCCACCGGAACGGATCAGTCGATAATATGTGGCACGCATGAGTGACTCAGAACACATCGATCGATCGCTGACGGCCATCGCCTCGCTTGCCGTGGGCGCGTGTTTCTTCGCCCTTTGGTTCTGGCTGCTGCCGCGATGGCTGGGTTTCACCGTGGAGACGGCCGGGGCAGCGCGTTGGCGATGGCTGGCGGCGATTCCTTCCGTGCTCGGGTTCACCGTTGCTGTCCGCTGCGTCTGGGACTTCGGCTGGACCGGACGCGGAACGCCGGCCCCGGTGGCTCCACCCCAGCGCCTCGTGGTCGTCGGTTTCTACCGCCACGTGCGCAATCCGATGTACGTGGGGTTCGTCACCGGATGGATCGGCCTCTGGATCATCTTCGGAAAGGCGAATCTCGACGTGATCGCTGGCGTGGCGCTGGCTCTCCTCGGCCTCCACCTTTTCGTCGTCCTTTACGAAGAGCCGACGCTGCGCCGCAAGTTCGGAGCCGACTACGAAGAGTATTGCCGCCACGTCCGGCGCTGGTGGCCGCGGGTCCAGGGCTGGGACGCTGAATGGTCCGGCCAACCTCGTTCGCAGACATGACAAAGCCCGCGCGAGCAGCGCGGGCTTGGCTCAAAGAGCAAAACTGTCTAGCGCAGTCCCTTGCGCAGCATCGTACCCAATCCCACCAGGCCCGTTCCCAGCAGAATCAGGGAACCCGGCTCCGGCGTCTGTACGATGACCGCGCTCATGATGAGGTAGTCGTTGTTGGTGTTTGTGTAACCATCAACCTTCCAATCCTTCGCCTGGAAGAAGAGGTAGGGGCTGCCCGCATCCACAATCCCCACCATTGGCTCGAACAGGGTGCCGCCCACATTCGCGCAGCCGACCGAGGTACCGGGCGTGTACTGGCAGATGATCGAGTCTCCGATGTTGGTAGTACCCATGGGCACGCCATCGCTGTCGGCCCAGATCTGCCCCTGCTCCCAGTGCGAGGCCAGCGAGGAATCGTTCTTGTCGAGCGAGGAAAGCTGCACCGACACCCATTCGTAGCCCGCCGGGAGCTCCAGACTGATCAGCTCCTTCTGGCCGGCGTTGTCCAGTTCGTTGACGTCGCCGCCGCCGTCCCCGGTGCCGCACCCGGCTTCCACCGGATTGCACACGCCGAGCCCGTGGTCGTTCGTCTGGTTGCGCCCGAACAGGTTGGCGTCCTTCCACGTGTTGGTGGTGCTGTCCCAGTAGTAGGCGTGGATTACGATCCCGCCGATGGTGGTAGTCGAGGTGCCGTAGCTACCGACCACCCCCACGAAGCTTACGGTGTCGGCGCGAGCCATCCCCAGGCCCGCGACCATCAGAGCGCACAAGACCCACGGTGCGAACTTTCTCATGGACGTTCTCTCTCCTGGAACCCCAGCCCCTTCGGGCCGGGGCCTCCTGACAACTTCTGCTGATGTATGAGCAATTGTCCAGCCAATCCTCGTAGCATCTAAGCCATTTAGAATGTGTTTGTTAGCAAGACATTGCCCCATCTATTGGGGTGGCCAGACCGCAAACCTTTGCAGTTTGTGAAACGATGTACCCACCCAGCCCTGGCGGGATTGGGGAGTGGGAGGGGCTGGGAACTTCTACGCGTACCCCGCGCTGGCGGCGCTGTAGATCTGTTTGCGGGCTTCAAGCTTCTGCTTGCGGCGCTCCAGGCGACGCTGGATGCGGGCCAGGCGCTCGCGTCCTTCCGGCAGCCGCATGATCACTTCCTCCACGGTGAGCAGGAAATACGGCAGCTTGGGGCGCAGCTCCTTGAGGAAGGGCTGGAACTTGGAGAAGACGCAGTACATCTCTCCGGTGCAATCGTAGAAGAGTTTCTCGTGCAGGGCGCCGCGCAAGACAAACGCCGCGGCCATCTCCCAGTAGGACAGCACCTGCCGCAGCCAGGTATTTTCCGGCGAAGGATAGGCGCGGATGATGCGCAGGACGTCCTCGGCGGTCTCCGGCCAGAAGTCGGCGGCGACCCAGTCCCGCGCCTTACGCATCTCGTCATCGCGCCGCAGGTCATAGAGATACAGCATGACCTCGGCGTCGGCTGGCGTGGCGCTGGTCTCGATCGGATGGCCCGGGCGGTGACGCTTCTTCCCCTTCTTCTTCACGGATGCTCCGGTTGGGAGACGTCCGGGCGGGCGTCTCTTGCGAAAACTATTTTCCCGTCCAGCACGCGGGGCGCTTCTGCAGGAAGGCAGAGATGCCCTCCTGCGCATCCTGGGCCAGGGAGTTCATGCTCATGACCTCCTTGGCGTAGGCGTAGGCCTTGGGCTGGTCGAGATCGATCTGCGAGTAGTACGCCTGCTTGCCCAGGGCGACGGTGAGCGGACTGGCCTGGGCGATGTGGCAGGCAAGCTTGCGGGTCTCCTCCCGCAACCTGGCCGCGGGCACCACGCTGTTGATCAGCCCCCACTCGGCAGCGGTGGCGGCGCTGATGGGCTCGCCAGTCATCAGCATCTGCAGGGCGCGCTTGCGCCCGACCGCCCGGCTCAGCGCCACCATGGGTGTGGTGCAGAACAACCCGATGCGCACCCCTGGCGTAGCGAAGCTCGCCTCCTCGACCGCGATGGCGAGGTCGCAGCTCGCCACCAGCTGGCATCCGGCAGCCGTGGCCATGCCCTGCACCTCGGCGATGACCGGCTGCGGAATGGACTGGATGGTGGTCATCAACTGGGTGCAAACGTCGAAGGTGCGGCGGTACTCATTGATGTCCTTGCCCACCATCTCGCTCAGGTCGTGGCCGGAGGAGAACACCTTGCCGGCGGCGGCCAGGATGACAGTGCGCACCTCCTTGTTCTTGCCGATGCCGTCGAGGCAATCGAGGGCCTCCTGCATGAGTTGCAGGGAGAGCGCGTTGCGCCGGCTGGGCCGGTTCAGGGTGACGGTGGCGATGGGTCCTTCGGTCTCAAGCAGGATGGTCTTGTATGCCATGGCTCAATGTCCGCTGTAGAGCGAGAAGTACGCGTCCTCGCCGATCCACTCGGCGATGTGGGCGCGGGTCTCGGCGATGAACTTGAAATCGGCGTCGAATTCGTGGGCGGCGACCCGCTGGTCCTGGCCATCGTAGTAGCGCACTACGAAATGGTCCCCGCTTGCCTGCACGTCGATCGGTTTGCAGTCGTCGAAGTTCAGGCCCATATGGGCCAGCAGGTCCCAAAGCTCCCAGTCGCGGCCGCGGATGACGATGCTCTGGTGGTGCGTCCGGGTCAAAGGCCCGAAGCGGCTCTCGATCAGCGCGCGTCCGCGAAGTTCCGCCACAAACCCTATTGTAGTCCTTCAGAAATCGTCGCCGGGCACCGCCGGGCAGCGGAACTGTACCGGGCGCATGGAGTCGAAGTAGGCGTCCTCTCCGATCCACTCCGCGATGTGGCCCCGGGTCTCGCCCAGGAAGCGGAACTCGGCGTCGAACTCGTGGGCCACCACCCGCTGGTCCTGGCCGTCATAGTAGCGGACCACGTAGTGTCCTTCAGCGACCTGCACTGCATCGAATACCCGCACGTCCTCCAGTTGCAGGTCCATGCGGAACATCAGAGCCGCCAGATCGTACTCCGCCTCGTTGATGAGGAGGTGTTTGGCGCCCTTGCCCAGCGGCCCGAAGCGGCTCTCGATCAACGCTCTTCCGTGCAGCTCTGCCACGTTTCACGACTCGTTGCGCTGGCGCTTGAAGATGAGGTGGATGCCGATGGTCCCGTACGCGAGGCCGTCTTTGTTGGGGGCGATGAGCGGCGCCGAGCTCACCAGCTCCCAGCCCTCTTTGCCGGCATCGTTGATCCAGGTCTCCAGGCCGCTCTCCATGCCCTGCTCGCTGTCGCGGAAGACGACCATGCGGTCGAAGTATTCCCACTGCGAGGTGACTGTGGCCTTGGCGTCGCTGCCCATAATCTTCTCCTTATCTACTGCTCAGATCCGGGCGACGGCATGGTGAGAGACCATCCAGCGCGCGGTGACTGCCATGACCTCGTAATTGAACTTCAGCTCCCCGTGGTTGAACCAGCGGGGCAGGTATCGTATCAGGCCATTGTCGTGCTGCACATCGGGCCGGAGATCATTCTTCACGTAGTACAGCTCGGAGCCGGGCAGGCTGGCGCGCAGCCCGGCGGCGCCCTCCATGATGGCCGGGATGTCGCGCTGCGCGTACATCAGCAGGCAGGGACGGTCGTGGGGCGTGAGCGGCAGTTTCTCCAGCAGTTCGATGACATAACCGGAGTAGGGCTCGCGCACCGCCGGGCTGGGGAAGTTCTCGAACATCCATTTCCCTTGCGGGGAGACCTCCTGCACGATCGACGGCGAGATGGCCACCATGTGGTCGGCGGTGGACATCAGCGCCAGACGCCCGCCGATGCTGATGCCGACGGCGCCCACCCGCCCGTAACGCCGCAGGGAGGCGACGGCGGCGTCGACTTCGTCCCGCATCACGGCCCCGATCGGGGTCTGGTTCTCGCCGTGGCCGCAGAGATCGATGCTCAAGGTGGCGATCTGCTGCTCGCCCAGGGCCAGAGCGACCGCCAGCATCTGCTCCTTGGTGGCCCCGTAGGGCGGGATCAGCACCGCCGCGCCCTGGGGTGACTTCGGCTCCGTGAGCAGGGCCGGAATGCCGTGGCCATCGGGCGCCTTCAGATCGGTGACACGTCGCAGGTCCATGCTTCCTCCCTCGTCAACCCGTCGTAACTGAACCCTTGAGCTGGGATTCCAGGGTGGCCAGTTTCTGGCGCAGTTGCTTGTCGCGCTCCCAGCGCGCGCTCACGTCCTGGATGATAGCGCCGGCCCCGAACACCTGGCCCTCCGGGTCGCGTAACAGGACGATGAAGAACTCGATGGAGATGCGGCGTCCGTCTTTGGTCAGTGCGGGCACCGCCAGGGGCTCGTGGCCGTACTTGGTGACGCCGCTCTTCATCACCGCGTCCCAGCCTTCCCAATGACGGGCGCGGTGCTTGTCGGGGATGAAGAAGTCCATGGATTGGCCGAGGACCCCGGCGGCGGGCCATCCGAAGATGCGCTCGCAGCCGCGGTTCCAGAGCCGGATGCGGCCATCGCGAGCGGCGAACAGGATGCCGGCTTCGGCTTCGTCCACCAGCCGCCGGCAGAGCGCTTCGTGCGCGAGTTCCACTGGATCCCCTACACTGATGAAAAGCCGGCCCGCCCGCATGGGTGCACAAGTCGGCGGAGGCGGACCCGCTGCAGCCAGCGGGCGGGCTAGCGCTTGGCGGCGCCAGGTTCGGCGCCGAGTGAAGGATCAGGCCTTGGCCGCAGGGGCCAGTTCCGCATCCTTCTGCCGCAGGACCCGGCGCAGCAGTTTGCCGGTCGGGGTCCGCGGTAACTCGTTGACGATCACGACCTCGCGCGGGAGCTTGTAGGTCGCGATCTTGCCGCGGCAGAACTCGATCAACTCCTCGGGCTTGGTCGTGTTGCCCGGCTTCAACACCACGAAGGCCTTGGCGATCTGGCCCCGCACCTCGTCGGGTACCCCGATGATGCCGACGTCCAGCACCGCCGGGTGTTCGGCGATGGTGACCTCGATCTCCTCGGGACCGATGCGGTAGCCGGAGCTCTTGATGATGTCGTCCTCCCGGGAGACGAACCAGAAGTAGCCGTCCGCATCCTGGGTGACGAAATCGCCCGCCCGGTTCCACTTGTCTGGCGTCAGGACGTGTTTTTGTTTGTCCACGTCGCGCCAGTAGATGGTGCCGGTGGGGCCGCAGGCCACGAAGCGGCCGATGGTGCCGGCCGCCACCTCCTTGCCCTCTTCGTCCACCACCTTGAGCTGGTAGCCGGGGACCGCTTGCCCGAACGAGCCGGCCTTGGCCTTCTCGCTCACCACGTTGGAGGCGAACACGTACATCATCTCGGTCGTGCCCAGACCTTCGAAGATGTCCGTGCCGAACTTCTCTTTCCAGGCGTGATAAGTGGGCGCGGTCAGGCTCTCGCCCCCGCCGGTGCACAGGCGCAGGCTGCTCAGGTCGTACTTCTTCTGAGCGTCGGGCACCTGCAGCATCTTGCGGTAGGCGGTGGGAGCCAGGGTGAGGATGGTGACCTTGTGCTTCTGGATGGTCTCGAACATCTTCTCCGGATCGAATTTCGCGATCAGAGAAGCCGCCGCCCCGAAACGGAAGGGGATGGTGGCGTAGCTCGAGTAGCCGGCGCCGAAGGCCAGCGGCGCCGAGCCGCCGACCACGTCGTTCTCCTTCACCTTCCAGCCGTACTTGCCGAAGGCGTCAGGGATGATGAGCAGCTCTTCCACCAGGTGGACGGTGCCTTTCGGGCGTCCGGTGGTGCCCGAGGTGTAGAGCAGGATGCCGACGTCTTCACGATGCCGGGGGACGGGGTCGAGTTCCGGGGATCCCGATTGGAGGAATTCTCCGTAGGGGATGAAGCCCTTGGCCTTGACCTCGGCGGCATCACCGCCCACCACGATGATGTTCTTCACCGTCTGGAAGTTCTCTTTTGCGGCCTCCACCTCGCCCAGCAGGGCGAAGCTGACCACCATGGCCACCGCCTCGGCATCGTTGGCCACGTGGGCGATCTCGGCGCGCGAGAACAGCGGTGAAGTGGGCGTGCACACGCCGCCCAGCCTTAGGATGCCGAAGTTCGCCACCAGCGCCGGGGGGATGTTGGGGGTGCGCAGGATGACCCGGTCACCCGCCTCCACTCCCACGCTGCGGAGGGCGTTGCCGAACTTGTTCGCCTGCGCCAGCAGCTGGGCGTAGGTGAACTTCTGGTCTTCGAACAGGATGGCCGTGCGGTCACCGCGGCCGGAGGCCACGGCTTTCCCTAAGAGCTCTTCGGTGGGGTTGAAGCGCTCGGGATAAGCCGCGAACTCCGGCAGCGTGTAGACGCGTTTCGGCCACAGATCGCGAGGGGGTAGATGATCAGCCATATGAAAAGCCTCGCTACCTTCCAGCGCCTACGGTATGTGACTTCTCGGTTTCGGCCACCAGGTCCTCCAGCGCCTGCTCCACGCGGATCAGACCGCGTTTGGCATCGTTGCGCGGGAAGGCCATCACCGGGTACCGGTCGCCCTCAAAGACGAGGAGGGCTGGGACGGTGGTGCCGAAGTCCTCGCAAAGCGCGCCTTTGAAGCCGAACACTGGGCGCACACTGGCGTCGGGGCCGCTCACCGATTTGTGATAGATCGGGAAGCGGTCCTTGACGTTGGCCACGTCGATGGCCTTGGCGTCCATGCCGGCGCTCTGCAGCGCCTTCACCAGGGTTAGGGCCTTGTTGTTGTCGCAGGGGAAGGTCTCCCCGGACTTCTGCGCCGTCGAGTAATAGAACTCGACGCGCTTGGGTCCGGCAGCGGCGGTCGTCGTGGCCGCGGCCGCTGTGGCCGGGCTCGGCGGCACGTAGACGCTCCCGCTCTCCTCGAAGAACTCACACTTGGTCCAGCCCTCGTGGGTGATGTTGAGCGTGAACGGCCACTCCCGCTTGGTGCACTTGCCCAGATACGCCTTCTGGATGTTGGGGTCCAGCGCCGGGCGAAATCCCTTGCAATGGACACACAGGTTATCGTTTGCCATATCGCCTCCTTATTTCGCTCCGGCAATCATGAATTTGGCTACGCTCCCGACCAGATCCTCCTTCTTGAGCGGATATCCGGCGATTACATTGCCCCGGACATTCTTCTTCATGGGGATCGGTCGGCAGACGGAGTCGGGACGAGCCTGGGGCGCGGGACGGGTCAGTCCCGGGCCCGAGATCCCACTGTAGTCCTGCTTCTCGGCGAAGCCCGGCAGCAGATCGGCATTACCCGTGGCTGCATCCGGGCCCTTGACGCAGGCGCCATTGGAGGTCTCGATGCGCCAGATCTTGCCGCAATCGGCGCATTTCGTGGTCCCTTTGAAATTCCAGAAGGGATACGGATCGAGAAAGTTCTTGGTTTTGCAGCTTGGACAGATCAGCAGCATATGTGTCTCCCTCTAGATGGTTTCCGCGTCTTCGAGACGTTTCAGTTCGTCCGGGCCGATGCCGCAGAGCTTGCCGAGGACGTAATCGTTATCGGCGCCCACCGGTTTCAACGCCCACTTCAGGCGGGGTGGAGTGGCCGACAGCTTGTACGCCGGGCCCTGGTGCATGATGTCACCATAGATCGGATCGTCGAGCCAGCGGACCGCGCCGCGCTCGACCCAGTGCGGATGGTTGGCGACTTCCTTGGCGTTAAAGACCGGCTGGTTGTTGATCCCGGCCTTGTCCAGAATGGCCGCGACCTCTTCCTTGGTCTTGTCCGCCGCCCACTTCTCCAGCACCGGGTAGATCTCGACCTGGCTCTTGGCCTTCACACGCTCGGCCTTCTTGGCGTACTTGGTCGCCAAGTTGCCGTCGTTGATCGTCTTGCACAGCTTGGCGAAATCCCCGTCAGTGTAAGCGCTGACCAGGATGAAGCCTTCCTCGGACTCTTGCGGGTTCTCCGACTTGGGGTACGAGGATTTGCCGCACTTGATGATCCCGTGCACGCACAACTGGGTGTCCCAGTTGCCCCAGCGCTCGCGGGTGATGCCGTGCCGCCCGTACAGCGGGAGCGCATACTCCAACTGCCGGGTGACGCCGTGCACCTGCGAGTACTCCGTGAACGTGCCCTGGCCGGTCTTCTCGCGGTAGTGGAGCGCCGCCAGAACCTGGGTAGCGCCCATCATGCCGCCCCAGTAATCGGCCAGCCAGATGGTGTGCTTGGCCGGCGCGCCACCGAACATCTCCTGCTTGCCGGTCATGCCGAAGTTACCGCCCTGGGCCTGTCCAAGGATGTCGTACGAGGCGCGCACGCGCCCCGGACCCCATCCCCCGAACCCGCCCAGCCAGCAGTAGATCAACCGGGGGTTGATCTGGCTGAGCTGGCGGTAACCGATGCCCCAGCGGTCGAAGGTGCCGGGACGGTAGTTCTCGACGAAGACATCGGCCTTGGCGGCCAGTTTCTTGACGATCGCCTGGCCCTCAGGCCGGTGGAAATCCACCGAGATGAAGTACTCGTTGGGGTTCGCCCCCACGAAGCCCAGTCCGGTGCCGCGCTCCGGGATGAACTTGGAGAGCGGATAGAGGAAGGGCTCATTGAAAGGCGTGGTGTGCCGCATGGCTTCGCCACGCCGCGGGGCTTCGATCTTGATGACCTCGGCGCCCAGCTCGGCGAAGTACGAAGCGCAGGAGGGTCCCAGGATGTACTGCGTGCAGGAGAGCACGCGGATCCCCTTCAGCGCTTCCGGCTTGGAGAACTCTGATTTGGGGTTGAACGTCTTGCGGCAAAACTCCTCGAAGCTTTCCGTATTCGCCGCACGATTGGCAGATCCATTTCCTTTTGCCATCAGAGTTCCTCCTCATCTTCCCCGGCCGTCGCGGTGACGGCTTCCAGGCGCTTGAAATCCTCGCGGGTGAAGCCGAGCAACCGACGATACACATCCTGGTTGTCGTACCCGGTCGGACGCCCCAGCCACTTCAGCCGCCCCGGTGTCCGGTGCTGCAGGAAGGGAGTGGTGCCGTAGAGGATCTTGCCGTAGTGCGGGGACTCGTATTCGGCCACGTGCCCGCGGTACTTGAAGTGCGGGTACTCGGCCACTTCGTTGACGTAGAGCACACCACCGGAGGCGACCTGCTGCTTGGACAGCTTGCGCTCCGCCTCGGAGCGGGAGTTGTCCTTCAGCCACTCGCACAGCATGGTGTAGGTCTTGACCTGCTGGTTGTAGGCCAGACGATCGGCCACTTCGCGCAGGTGCGGATCGCCGAGGATGTCGTCCTCGACCTTGGGGTACTCGTCCCCCACTACCCGCCAGATGCGATACCACAGGCGATCGTGGCCGCCGCCCACCATCATGTAGCCGTCCTTGCAGGGATTGACGGCGTAGATGTTGATCGCCAGGTCCCAATTGCCGAAGCGAGGGCGGATGCTGCCGTCCATCGAATGCCACACCCAACTGTAGTCCAGGATGCGGATGATGGCTTCAGCTGAGGTGGCCTCGACGAACTGGCCCTCGCCCGACACGGTGTTGCGGTAATGAATGGCCGCCAGGATGCCCATGGCCGCGGTGGTGCCACCGACGTGGTCCGCCATCCACAGGGCGGAACGCATGGGTGTGCCGCCGAACTCCTTGGGATCGCCGGTGCCATGGACGAAGCCGCAGGATGCCTGTGCGGTCGGCTCCACCATGCCTTCCTTGTCCTTCAGCGGGCCCCACTGGCCGCGCTGTCCCACCCAGCAGTACACCAGGCGGGGGTTGATCTCCTTGAGTTGCCGGTAGCCGATGCCCCAGGCATCGAACTGTCCCGGGGGCGCGTTCTCGATCAGCACGTCGGCATGCACCACCAACTGCTTCAGGATCTCGCGTCCTTCTTCCGCTTCCAGGTTCAGGGTCACGGAGAGCTTGTTGCGCATCTCGTGCAGGAACTGGGCGCCGACTTCCTCGCCCGTCTCCTTATCCTTGAACATGTATTCCCGGCGGCCGAAGGGAGTGAGCTGGCGCAAGGGATCGCCGCCCGGGGGTTCGACCTGGATGACTTCGGCGCCGAGTTCAGCGAGTTGTGAGGAGCACCAGTGGCCGATCATCATGCGGGTGCTGCAGTCGAGCACGCGGATGTCGGCCAGGGCCTCGGGCTTTTCGAAGTTGTGCTCCTGGCGGACAATGGATTCCAGGAACAGAGGGTAGTCCTTGGCCTGGTCACTGAGCCCGGCGTAGACCTCCTCGGGCTTGAGAATGGGTACCGCCGGCCACGACGGCAGTTTGGGGTTACCGTTTGTTGCCATTATTGCCTCCTCGACCCGCGGGACAGGGCAAGGCGTATCTGGTTACCTTTCTGTCCAGGGGTGGAACGGTTCGGGTTGACAGCTAGGCCGATCACTCGGGATGAAGCGCCTCAAGCATGGCCGCCGGGCGACAGCTCGAACGAGCGTTCGTACAAGGGCGCGTGCGCTCGTCAGGGCCGGCTCCCGGAGACCGGGGTTAGCACAAGTTCGCCTACCTGATACGGGGCCCTACAGCGGCGGGTCGCCCGGCCATGGATCGCACGAGGACAGGGAAACCGATGCGGCTCCGCCGACTCACAACTTTGGTGGAGGCGGATTCTGGCCGGAGAGCGGTCAGGCTTGCAGTGATTTCCGTCACACATATGAGTGACCGAAATCGCACGCCCCTGTTCCAGCCCGGCGGCGGGGGCGGCAGCGGCCTCCCGGGCAGGGTCCAGGGCCGGTTGTTGGCCGGGGATGCCGCCGGGTCTCGGGGCCGAAAACACAGCCGGAAGCCCCAAGACCTGCCTCCGGGACCCCCCGGCGGCCGGGTAAGGGCAACCCGGTCGCGCCAGGGGCGGGCGTCCTTCGCCTTAGGGCAGGCTCCGGGGTGGGGGCCCTGCCCGGTTGTCAGCGGCCGGGCTCGCAGATAGGCTAAGAACCAGTCATGAAAGCCAAGCAGAGGCTTACGCTGGCAGTGCTGCTGGTCCTGCTGGGCGGCGCCATCGCCGGCCTGCTGCTGACCCGCGATACGGAGGCGCCCAGGCGCAGCCGGCGCTCGAAGCAGGTCCGCGCCCGCGATCTGGTGGATCAGAAGCCGCTGGAGACGGCGCGCCGCCTGGCGCAGATACCGGCCGAGCGGGAGGAACGTGCTTTCGTCCGCCGCGCTCTGCGGACGGGTGACTCCGCGGTGGATCTCGCCTTCCAGACGGCGCTGCACGAGGCGGTAGCGCATCCGGCTCCTCCCAGCGATGAGGTCCGGGAACTGCACCGGCACATCAAGGAGGCTCAGGCCCGCATCGCCGACGATCAAGGCCAGGTGGAACGGCTGCAACGTGCGCTCGAAGGCAGGAACCCCGGTGACGCGCAGCAGCAGCTCGACATCGCGCAGGCGCAACTGGAACTCGACCAGGAAGAACTGGCCGACGCGAAGCAGGACCTATCCCGGGCGGGCGGCGATCTGGAGAGTTCGATCAAACGCCTGCTCGACGAGCACACCGCGACCCACAACACGCTCGCGACCATGGAGATCCCGCAGGCACCCGAGGAATCCTGGACCCTGGCCTCGCACCTGGCGAAGTGGCGGGCGTTGCAGGGTAAGCAGGGCGAGTTGAAGGCTGCGGAACAGGAAGCGGCGGAGGCAGTCACGGCGCTGACCAGCAAGCACGATGCGCTGGAGGCAAGCGTCAAGCAGGCCAAGGCGAATGGCGTCGGACCCAAGTCGGGCGAGAGCGCCGCCAAGACGGTCGCTGCCATGCGCCAGCTCTCCGAGGATACCAAGGCCCTGGCGGTCTATGACGAACGCATCCAGGATGAACAGGAACTGGGCAGCATCTACCGCGACTGGCAAACGGCGGTGGCGGGACGGCAGCGCAAGAGCGTGCACGGCATGCTGCAGTCGGCGTTCTGGGTGTTGCTGATCTGCCTGGCGGCGTTCGGCGCGAACCTGCTGGTGTCGCGCTTCGAGGCCACGATCACGCCGGACCGCCGGCGGTTGCGCACGCTGCACTTTCTGACCCGCTTCGCCGTCCGGGCGGTGGGCTTCGTGCTGATCGTCATGGTGGTGCTGGGGGCGCCGGGGCAGATGACGACCGTGATCGGGCTGGCGGGCGCCGGATTGACGGTAGCGCTCAAGGATTTCATCGTCGCCTTCTTTGGCTGGTTCGTGCTGATGGGCAAGAACGGCATCCGGGTGGGGGACTGGGTGGAGATCAAGGGGATCGGCGGCGAGGTGGTGGAGATCGGGTTGCTGCGCACGGTGCTGCTGGAGACCGGCAAGTGGAGCGACGCCGGACATCCCACCGGGCGCAAAGTGGCGTTCGTCAACAGCTTCGCCGTGGAAGGGCACTACTTCAATTTCTCGACGACGGGACAGTGGCTATGGGACCAGCTGGAGGTGCTGGTGCCGGCAGACCGGGATCCGTACTTGGTGGCCAAGGCGATCGAGCAGATGGCGGCCCAAGAGACGGAAACGAACGTGCGGCTGGCCGAGGAGGAATGGCAGCGGGTTGCCAGCAGCCACGCCCTGCAATCGTTCTCCGCCGCGCCGGCGATCAACCTGATACCCACCAACCTCGGAGTCAATATCCAGGTGCGCTACATCACCCGGGCCCACGAACGCTACGAACAGCGCTCGCGGCTCTACGCGGCGGTAGTCGAGCTCTTGCGCAAGCGTAATATCCCGGTGGAAGCGGGAGGAGCATAGGGAGGGAGACCTGTGGCGAACGCAGAGTTCGACGAAGGCGATATTCTGAAGCTGGTCAAAGGATTCGCCGCCTACCTCCGCCAGCAGAAGAAGCAGTACCTTCCGTCATCGGCGCCCCTGAGTGCGGAGCAGGGAGAATCGATGGCCGGATTCTTCTGCTCTTCACTGCTCAAGAAGGTCAGGATCGTGGAGTTGCATGGAAAGCCCATGCCTGCTCTCCCCGAATCCCTGATAGCCTCGATCGCCAAGCCGGATCTTCCTCTTCCCGAGGTCGAGCATATGGATTCCCTCACCTACGGGGACCTCCTACTCTTCCGGGACACGGTTGCCGACAGGAGACTCTTCCACGCGCTGGTCCATGCGGCTCAATTCACGATGCTGGGGGTGGAACCCTACTTTGACCTCTACATCAAAGCGTTCCTGAAGAACCGAAGCTACCTGACCGTGCCTCTGGAAATGCACGCGTTTCAACTGGACACGAAGTATACAGCGGCGCCATCGACGGTCTTCAGCGTGGAAGATGACATCCGGCTCTGGTATGGCCAGGGACGCTACGGCCGGTTCTGACCAAGAAAAAAAGACGCCCTGACGGGCGTCGCTACGGTGAAGGGTTGAGGACCTACTTCGCACTCCCGGCCAGGGCCGGGGCTTCGGCGAAGGCGAACTCGGCGACCTTGGCCAGGGCAGCGGTGCCGCGGACCTCGTCGTCGAGCAGGGGAAGGATGGCGCGCACGTTGTCGAAATCGCGCCAGATCTCCTGCATGTAGCTATCCTGCATGGCGACGCGGTTCTTCACGAAGTCGGGCGAGTCGGCGCGCACCTGGTCTTTCTGGATCAGCATGTTGACGATGACTCCGCCGACCGGGATGCCGAAATCGTGGAACCAGTTGATGAAGCGCTTGATGACCGCGATGGGCAGCGCCTCGGGCAGAGTGACGAAGAAGAAGGCGGTCTGCTCCTTGTCGGTGAGCAGGTCGCGGGCATGGCTGATGCGGTCCTTGAATTTCAGCAGGTAATCCATGAGCGGGTCTTCCTGCTTCTTCTTGGTGAAGGAGAGCAGTTCGCGCAGGGTCTGGGCCTCCTCGCGCGACTTCATCATCTTGTTGACCCACAGTGAATACACCTTGCTCATGCCCAGCAGGCGGCGGGCATTGGCGGTGGGCGCGGTGTCGAAGACGTAGGCGTCATACTCGTTCTTGAACATGAGCTCGACCATGTTCTCGAACATCGCCGATTCCTCGAAGGCGGGGTTCATGGTGGCGCTCTCGACGAAAGCGTCGGCCTGGGTGGAGATCTCGGCGAACTTCAGGAACCAGCGGATCTTCTGCTTGATGTCCTGCTTGGAGCGCTCGATGGTCTCCTTGGTGTCGATCTCGTAGGCCCAGAGGTTAGGCACGCCGGTGACGTGGGTGGGCGCGCCGTACACGTTCTGGTCGAGCAGGCCGCTCAAGCTATGTACCGGGTTGGTGGAGGCCAGCAAGGTGCGCTTGCCCTGCTGGGCGAAGTGCAGGGCGGTGACCCCGGCCATGACCGTCTTGCCAACGCCGCCCTTGCCGCCGAAGAACGAGAACTTCAGCTTGGGATGTGCGGCGACGAATTCCGTGAGGTTCTGTTTGATCTCAGACATGGCTAGTGCCTCCCGTTCCCGTTGCCGTACATGATGCCGGCGAGTTTCTCGATCATGGCCAGGCCGGTGACGTCCCGCTCCAGTTCGGGGACGCGCCCGATGACCTGTTTGCCGAAGGTCTGGTCGATCTCATCCAGGTACTTGCCCTGCATCTTGACCCGGTTCTGGAGGTAGGCGGGCACCTGCTTCTGGAGGAGGTCGGTGGGCAGCACGCGGTTGACGACGTAGCCGGCGATAGGCACGTCGAACTTGGAGAAGAGCTGCGCCGCCTTCTCGGTATCGAGGATGATCATCTCTTCCGGCACCACGACGAAGAAGAACGCGGTCTTGGCTTTATCGGTGAGGATGCCGGAGGACTGGTTGATGCGGTTCTTGATGTAGGTCAGCTCGGTGAGGATGTGGTCCTCTTCGGTGACCTTCTGGCGCTTGATGCGGGCCACCATCTCCTCGTGCTCGCGCATCTCCTCGCGCAGCCTGGTGATGCGGTTGATCCACTCGTCGTAGACCTTGGCCATGGAGAGGTAGTAGAGGGCGTGGCCGAGCGGGACCAGGTCATAGATGTAGTAGTCGTAGTCACCGCCCACCACGATGTCCACCACGGCGTCGAAGATCGCCGATTCCTCCATGGCAGGCTCGGCCGAGGCCGCCTGGATGTACTGCTCGATCTCGTCGGGCACCTGGTCCATGCCGTACATGTCGAGGATCTTCTTGCGGATCTGTCCCTGGTACTGGTGAATGTGGGAGTCGGCGTCGATCTCCTGGGCGAAGAGGTTATCCATGATCTTGACCGGCCCCTTGCCGAAGATGTCCCGCTGGAAGATGTCGCTGAGCGAGGCCTGGGGGTCGACGGAGAAGACCAGCACCTTGTGGCCCTGCTGCGCCAGCCAGAACGCGGTGGCGGCGGAGAAGGTGGTCTTCCCCAGGCCGCCTTTGCCGCCGAACATGATGTAGCGGCGGTCCTTATTTTGGTCGAACGATTCTCTCAATGACATGATGAGTCCTCTTGAGCCCGGTATGAAATGCGGTTCAGAACATGGCGTCGGCGACGTCTTTCTCGCGCAACATGCGGCGCTTCCAGGTGGCGATGTTGGGCACGACGTAGGGCAGCAGGCGCAATGAGTAGTAGGGCGGCAGGATGGGAACACCGATCAGGTCGCCCATGGTGATGAGGATGAAGAGATGCTCCATGCTGGCGCGGGTGCGCATGGCGTAACGGGACATGTCGTGCGCGCTCATGCCATAGGCGATCTCTTTGATCCTGGAGATGAAGCTCTGTTTTTCTTCGTCTGACATGGGTTCTCCTAAACACCGTGCAAATGGAACTCTTCCTTGTCCGAGAGGTCGCGCTCGCGCAGCACGCGGCGCTTCCAGCCGGCAATCTGGGGGACGACGTAGGGCAGCACGCGCAGCGAGTAGATCGGCGGGATGATGGGGACGCCGAGCATGTCGCCGAGGGTGATGAGCATGAACGCCGATTCCAGTTCGCCGCGCATCTCCAGGGCCTGACGCTCGAACTCGTAGGCGTAAAGGCCGTAGAAGAATTCGCGGATGACCTGGAGCTTGCTCAATTTTCGATCTGCCATAAAGAAGTACTCAGTACTCGGTACTCAGTACTCAGTTCAAAACCCGTGTGATTGACATCACACCTTCTGGGTCCCAGCCGATGGGATAATCCCATCGGGAACTCATAACTCGTGACGCCGCAGCTCAGCATCTTCATCGCCGTGGTCCTCCTGGTCGTGGGCTGGTTCGC
>Ga0335070_10001629_pt1 | contig 26030 bp, 16 predicted proteins | sample Lox_Sample_13_FD_206722 | JGI IMG/M metagenome (GOLD analysis project Ga0335070, IMG submission 206722) | Soil microbial communities from Loxahatchee National Wildlife Refuge, Florida, United States - Lox_Sample_1.3 | ecosystem: Environmental > Terrestrial > Soil > Wetlands | place: USA...
CCCAATCGCTGCGCGCCTTGCCCACTTGAATAAATCCGGCACGCAACTCGAGGGCAGGATGCCCGGTGAAGTTCGTGATGGTGAGCATTTCGTCTCTTACCGAAGGCACAAGCAGCAGATCGACTTGCGAGAATAACTTCACCATTTCTTCAGCGACTTTTCTGCGGAAGCGGTCGGCCTGCACAAAATCGACAGCAGATAGGAAACGCGACTGGCGGAAGATGTTTGGCCAAGCGTCTGGCACCTGAGCCTTGAGTTCGCGCAGCCCGCCGCTCAAGGTCAATTCCTCAAACGAAGCCGCGCCTTCCGCGAACAGAATCAGATCGAGGCAATCGTACGGCCAGTCGGGAATCGAAACTTCCGTCGAGGCCATGCCCACTTTTTTCAGCACGTCGACGGCGGCGCGATCGACCTCGGTTGCGGGATTTTCATTCATCCACTTGGGAAAATATCCAACGCGCAGGCCCGTAACGCTTGCGTTCGCATCGAAATCCAGATGGCTGGGCACGCTGGCCACGTCCCCCGCGTCGGGGCCGGTGATGGCATGGAGCACCAGCATCGCGTCTTCCACACTGCGGGTCATTGGGCCAAGCTTGTCGAGCGACCAGCATAGCGTCATCGCGCCCGTACGCGCCACGCGTCCGTAAGTTGGACGGAGGCCTGTAATCCCGCAGCGCTGCGACGGGCTGATAATGCTTCCTCCTGTTTCGCTTCCGATGGCGAATCCGACAAGCCCCGCCGCGGTTGCCGCGCCCGGACCGGCGCTTGATCCCGACGATCCTTCCTCGAGGAGCCAGGGATTCATCGTCTGCCCGCCAAACCAAATGTCGTTCAAAGCCAGCGCACCCAGACTGAGCTTCGCAACCAGGACGGCCCCGGCTTCGTGCAACCGTTGAACCACGGTGGCGTCTCGGTGCGGCACGCGATTGCGAAATGGCTCCGCGCCGTAGGTTGTCGGGATGCCGGCGGTGTCGAGAAGATCCTTTGCGCCCCAGGGAATGCCGTGCAGCGGTCCGCGATATTTGCCTGCAGCGATTTCTTCGTCGGCCTGCTTCGCCTGCCGCAAGGCCAAATCACGCGTTAGTGTGATAACGCAATGCAACTTGGGATCGAATTGCTCGATTCTCTTCAGATAAATGTTGGTCAGCCGCTCCGAGGTCAGCTTCCGCGACTCGATCCAGCGCGACAGCTTCGTCAGGGGCGCAAAGGCAATGTCGTCATCTTTCGATGGCAGCGGGCCGGGATCCGTTTCGCTGCGCGCGAACCGATCACGGTCCGGTCCAGAACTCATCCCCGGGAGCACGGGATTCCACTTCGTCGCTGGAGCCAGTCCGTCTTGTAACGCCACTTTCCGCGGTCCCACACGCCGTTCGTAAAGTCCGGCCATGGTTTTGCGCCAACTCGCGGCCGCAACCGCGCGATCAGCATCCGTCATCTCGAACCGCACGAGTTTGCCAGCCTCCGCGAATGTCGTTGTGGAAACCTCTGGCCCGATCGGCGTTCCTGTGCCAAAGGCCGGAGGCGCTCCCGGCGCCAAATCCGACGGGTTCTGCGCGTGCAGGCGAAGCGCGGCCGTCCCCAAAATCCCCATCGAGGTTATCGTCAGAAATTGCCGCCGTGAATTCCCCATGAATCCTCTGCGCCGAATTGTAGAGGATGGATGTCAGGAATTTGTCACTGACAATTGACCGTGCTGCTGGGAATGGCTCGCACGACAGAAGCACGGGGCGTCCTTATTAAAGGAGGAGATTACGGCGTTGTTGCGGCGTCACGGAGCGCAAACCTGAGTTCCATATCAGGAATCCACAGCTGTTTTGTGACAGTCATCACTGACTATTCAGTTGCACTGGAAGTACGCTAAACGAGTTTCCCGGCGTCCCCGGCGCCGCCTTTCGAGCGAACCTGATTTTCGAGAGGCCTCCCATGCACGGGAGAAGTTACTCGCGTTCGCTCGCGATTCTATTGCTGTTGCCGTCTCCCGCGCTCAGCGGCGGGCAATCCGATCGTGTCACCGGAACGCAGGATTTAGCGCTTCCGATTCCGCGCGCAGTCCAGACGCCGGTGCGCGATCCCATCCCAACTCTGCCGCTGCCGGTTCCGCCCGGCCCGATTGGCTTCTCAGAAATCGCTCGCCCGGCCGGAACCATTTTTTCTGGCACCGTGATTGGCGTGAAGCGCCGCCGCGCTACGCCGGGCCAGTCGGTCGAAACCGTCGCCATCACGTTCCACATAGAGAACGCCCTGCGCGGCGCGACTCCCGGAGAGAACCTCACCATTCTGCAGTGGATCGGCCTCTGGACCAGCGGCCAGCGCTATCGCATCGGGGAGCGCGTTCTCCTATTTCTATATCCGCCCAGCAAGCTCGGGCTCACCAGTTGTGTCTCCGCTCCGCTCGGCCGCTTCGCCATCGATCCCCGCGGCCGCATCATTCTCGACGCCGAACAACTTTCCGCTTTCCGTAAGGATCCCGTCCTCGGTGGGAAGTCGCGCCCAACACTTAGCGATTTCGCCTTGGCGGTGCGGCGGGCCAGGGAGGGGGAATAGCTCAGAGGTGACCATGACAACTCACATGGCATTTACCACGCGCTCATTCCTCCTCAGGCTGGCCCTGACCTTTTTTGTCATCCTGGCCTTCACGCTGCTTTCGCGCGCCGGCGGTCCCAAGTATGTTGCCGGCACGAACTACTTCGACGCCACCACAACCGGCCAGCCGCTCGTCTGGCCCGGCGGCGCCATCACCTACTACACCGATCAAGGCGACCTCAGTCCCACCTTGCCCAACGCCGCGGCCGACTTATTCGTGGCCAACGCGTTCGGCATATGGACTTCGATCTCAACCGCCGCGCTCTCCGCCACCAGCGGAGGCCATCTTGCCGAAGACGTCAACGGCTCGAATGTCATCGTGAATTCCGACGGCAGCATTTCCATGCCGCTCGACATTCAGTCGTCCGCCACCGGCACACCGATCGGCATCGTCTATGACTATGATGGGTCTGTCACCAGCGATCTGATTGGCGCAGGAGCGGGCGGATCGAGCCAGTGCTTCTCCAACGCCGTCTTCGGCGGAACCGACAACTTCGGCACCTTCGCCTCGTACCAGCACGCGCTCATTGTCATCAACGGCCAGTGCGCGCAGCAGTCTTCGCAACTCAACGATGTGGAACACCGCCTGGTCCGCGTGATCGGCTCCGTTCTCGGCTTGGGATGGTCGCAGGCGAATCTCAATGTGCAGACCAACAATCCCCCGGCTACCAGCGACGATTACGCCGGATTTCCCTTGATGCACTACAGCGATCCGAAGAACTGCATACCCATTACGCTTTGCTATTCGAATCCCTACACACCCGCGATGGACGACATTGCCGCCATCTCGCGGCTATATCCAGTGACTTCGCAGAATCAGGCGAGTTTCTCCGGCAAGCAGGTCTTCGCCTCGACGACGGCTCGCATTCACGGGACAGTCTGGTTCACCGATTCATCCGGGCGACTGGTCCAGCCCATGCAGGGAGTAAACGTGGTGGCACGCTGGATCGATCCCAACACGAATCAGCCCTCGCGCCGTTATGTGGCAACGTCGGTCTCAGGATTTTTATATTGCGGAAACGATGGCAATCCGATCACTGGCGTGGACGACGCCCTCGGCGACCCATTCAGCGACTGGGGATCGGACAACCCTTCTTTGGAAGGTTTCTTCGATCTGGGTGGATTGGAATTTCCCAACGGCAGTAGTGCGCAATATCAGTTGACAGTCGAGCCTGTCGATCCAGCGCTGTCTACTGGCGTCGGGCCCTACGCGCCGTGGCAAGTTGCACCTTCGGGCCTGATGCAACCGATCACCGTCACCCTCTCGCCCGGGCAGGATGTGCAGCAAGATGTCCTCATGACCGGCTCGGCTCAGGCGATTTCGGGCCCACCCTCTACCTGGACGAGTCCGGCACAGGTTCCCGCTGGCGGAGATTGGAACGGTTCCATCGGGACCTATGGAGCCACGCCGTACTACTTGCTTGCCGCTCAAGCGAACCGCACATTATCTATTGCCGTGACGGCGCTCAATGAGTCCGGCGTCGCAACTGAATCGAAGCTGCAACCCGTCATCGGCATGTGGTCGGCGAGCGACCCGGAAGGTACGCCGCCTCCTGCCTTCACCCCCATTTCCTTCAACACGACGGTCTTCGGCCTGACCCGTCTCGACGTCCAGATTGCGACTTCTACGAACTTTCTGATCGGCATCGCCGACCTGCGAGGCGATGGCCGCCCCGACTACGGCTACCACGCGCATATTCTTTACGCCGACACTGCTTCGCCCACGCGCCTCCCTGTCGCCGGAGGCCCGGTTATGCTGCAAGGCGTTGGCTTCACGTCTGGGTTGACTGTCACATTCGGCAACACTACAGCTACGCAACTCTTGAACAGCGCTGGCCAGATGATGGTCATGGCGCCCGCGATGTCCGACGGGACGCAGAACATCACGGTCGCTGATCCCGTGACCGGATCGTCCAGCGTCATCTCCAGCGCCGTCACTTATGGCGCTGCCTCTAGCGACAACATCATTCTCTTGAGCACGGTCATCCCCCCAACGCCGGTGGGTGCGCCGTCCGCCAGCCCGATGCGTATTCAAGTTTTGGCAGCGGACGGCGTCACTCCCGTCAGCGGCGCAACGGTCGGATGGAGTGCAACCGGCGGCCAGCAGCTTTCCATCTGCAATGGATTGTCTTCTTGCACCTCAACGACCGACCAGAGTGGCGCGCTCTCCACGTGGCTTACGCCTACCGCGGTCGGGACAGCCGTCACAACCGCGACGCTCGCACCGGGCGTCTATAGTTCTACAAAATCGGTGAGCACTAATCTCACAGCTACCCAGACTTCTTCCGACATCGGCTTGGTCGCGCCGCTCATGTGGCTGGCGCAGGGAGCTACGGTGAGCGTGCCGCTGACCGCTCGCGTTCTGAGCAATGGCGTCCCACAAGCCAACGTGAAGGTGAACTACGCAATCGTGAGTGGGACGGGTACGCTCAGCGCCGCCAGCGCTCAAACCAGCTCAACCGGCTACGCGACCGTCAATTTTTCGGTCACGCAAATCTCGGCGCCAGCGCAGGTCAGCGCCTGTGTCGCTCCGGCGAATGCACCGTGCCAGCCTTTTTATGTGAAGACCGTGCCGGTGGCGAATCTGAAGTTGGTTCCGGTCTCGGGTGTCGGTCAGGTTTCTACGGGCCAGGGATTCCAGCCTCTGGTTCTCCGCGTAACCGATTCCGCGACGCCGCCAAATTCCGTCATAGGGGCAGCTGTCGTCCTTCTGAGCACCGTGTTCCGTCCGGGTGGGTCGACTGGTACCGGCGGAGGAGAAACGAACACAGGCAATTCAGGGATGCCTGTAATCCTCAACGTGAGTCAGAGCACGGTCGTCAGTGACATCAATGGGCTGGCGAGCATCGTGCCGTCGAGCAGCGGATTCAGCGCGCCGCTGGAAATCAATATCGCGGCCAGCGCGGGAACGAATGCAGCTATTTCTGAAACCTTCGCTGCGTTGCCAGCGCCGCTGATCAAGAACAGTTTTTCGACCAGCAATCCGCCCCTGGGAAGGAGGCCCCCGCAGAGGATCGTAATGTTGGGGTTCAGGAACGAATGAGGCCGTCAGCGGCTAAAGCCGCGAATCATATTGGGATGACTTGCGGCGCGGCTTAAGCCGCGCCCCTTCAAAACGAGCGCGACGAGGAGCGTTGAGCCGTGTCCAATGGTCGGGGCTCGGGACTCGGAGCTCAGGACTCACAGCTCGGTACGCGGGATTAACTCACTTCGTCCACTGGTCCACCCAATCGTTGACCGTCTTGTACCAGAGCTGCGAGTTCTGCGGCTTGAGCACCCAATGGCCTTCGTCGGGGAAGTACAGCATTTTCGACGGCACGCCTTCCATCTGGAGCGTGGTGAAAAGCTGGAAGCCCTCGCTCACGTCGAGCCGGTAATCGCGCTGGCCGTGGATGACCAGCGTCGGCGTCTTGAAATTCTTGGCGTACTGGTGCGGCGACCACTTCACATAGCTTTCGCGATTATCGTACGGCGTGCCTTTGAATTCCCAGTCGTTGAACCACAGCTCTTCGGTCGTGCCCCAGGCCGACTCGGCGTTGAACATGCCGTCGTGCGACACCAGGCACTTGAAGCGGTCGGTGTGCCCCAGGATCCAATTGATGGCGTATCCGCCGTAGCTCGCGCCCAGCGCGCACTCGCGCGTCTTATCGATAAACGGGTAAGTTTTCTCTGCGTAGTCGAGCCCCTTCATCAGGTCCTCGTACGGAGCGCCGCCCCAGTCGCCGTTGATGGCGTCGATGAACTTCTGCCCGTATCCAGTCGAGCCGTGGAAGTTGATCATGATGACGACGTATCCCGACGGCTGCGCCGCCGTGGGTGAGGCGAACAGCTCGGGATTCCAGCGGAACGACCAGTCGTCTCCCCAAGCGCCTTGCGGGCCGCCGTGGATGAGGAACTTCACGGGATATTTCTTCGAGGCATCGAAGTTCGGCGGCTTGACCAGGAAGCCCTGGACCTTGTCGCCGAGAGCGCCGGGGAACCAGAAGGATTCGAGTGGGGACATAGCCACACTCGATAGGAGCACATCATTGACATGACTCAGCTGATTAGGGGGATGAGCAAGTTGTTCGGCGATGCTTCTTTCGGAATCAGCTTTATATACCTGACTGGGAAACGAAATCGACATTCGCGTGAAGACAATAGTCTTTCCGTCCGGCGTTATGGAGATATCGTCGTTGAAGCCATCGCGCACCACCACGGCGGCGTTATTTTTGGCGGTTTCCTTGGGGTCGCCATCAACTGTAATCGTTTGGTCGAAGGGGCGATCAATTGCGAACGAGACGACCGGCGATTCGTCTTGCCATTGGTGCGCGAAAAAGATTCGCTTGGAATCCGGCCACCATGCGAATGTGCCGATCCAAGAATCCAGCTTCTCCGTCAGATTTTTCTTCTCGCCCGTCTTGCGGTCGTAGAGCATGAGGCGGAAGCGGTCGCTCTCGTATCCTGGACGCTGCTGGGCACGGTAGGCGATGTAGCGTCCATCGGGCGAGTACAGTGGCGACGTATCGCTGGCGGGATTGTCGGCGGTGATGTTCTTCGCCGTCCCTCCAGTGACCGGAACAATCCACAGATCGTTGTTGGTGGAAGCCGCAGGATTCTTGTCGTGATTCGACGCGTAGCAAATCTCTTTGCCGTCGGGCGAGAAGGCATAGTCGTCCTGCCCGCCGAGAGAAAAGACAGGAGACTCATAGTCGCCCGGAGTGAGGTCGCGGGGAATTGTACCTGCGCTACTCTCGACTGTGGGGACAGCCGTCACGAAAATATGGCTGCGCTTCCCTTCCCTGTAGGCGTTCCAATGGCGATAGAGCAGATGCGTGAAGATCTGCGCCTTCACCTTCGATTGTTCGGCTTCCTTCAGCTTCTTCGCATTGCATTCTGCTTCTCCGATACTCGCTCCGTCGCATTCGGGGTACACATCCGACGTGAAGAGAATGTTCTTCCCATCCGGCGACCAGAGTTCTCCTCCCGACTCCGTCGCGATCGAAGTGAGCTTGTGAACGCCGCTCACGGTTCCCGCCGCGGGGTCAAAGTCCGCGATCCAAACTTGCGAGCCGCCTTCCTTATTCGACAGAAACGCGAAGCGCTTGCCGTCCGGAGCCCAGCGCGGACGGTCGGCGTCCTGGTCGGCGATGATCTCCCGCTCCTGGCCTCCGGCGATGGGCACGATCCAGATATGCGGCGTCTTCGAGTTCGCTGCCAGATCGACATCGACTACGCTGAAGATCACCCACTTGCCATCGGGCGAAACCTGCGGGTCGCCGACCCGCTTTAGCTTCATCATGTCTTCAAAAGTGAAGGGATGCTTGGCCTGAGCAAAGCTGGGAAGAGCGAACACGATGAGTGCAAAACAGAGGCAGAAACAACGGCGCATGGCGGGACTCCTTGTGGCAAACGGATGAGTGTAGCACCGAAGAACCAAGTTTCAAGGTTTCAAGGTTTCAAAGTTCCAAGGTTTCAGGCGGGCGTGTGACAACGTTGAAACCTTGAAACTTTTCCACTTTGAAACCTTGCTCCTACCCGGCAACCTCTTTCCCGAAATAGCATCCTACTGTGCGGCAGAACTGCAGCGCCCTCCCCTCCGGCCTCACTGAGCGGAGAGGGGTTGGAGGGAGGGGACGCCGCGGTACGCTTCCGTAGAGTCGTGGCTCGCCGCGTCTCTTCTCCGCTTGCTGGCTTGCAAGTCAGCCCAGCAGGAGACGTTGCCTGCAACGGCTCTACGAAGCCTTCCTGATTCCGATAAACTAAGAATATGAATTGGGCACCCCGACGTATCCTTAGCCTGCTGGGGCTGGCCTGCGCGTTGTCGCTCCCAGGCGCCGCGCAAGAAGGTCCGCTCGAAAGCACTCCTCCCAAGGGCACAACACCGGAAGAGATCATTAAGCGCTTCGCCGCCAAGGAAGCCGAGTTCTCCAAGGCGCGCGACCAGTACACCTATCGCCAGGACGTGAAGGTACAAACGCTCGACGGCGACACCGTCGACGGTGAATACCACGAGGTCTTTGATGTCTTGTTCGACGACAAAGGCAAGCGCCTGGAGAACGTGGTGTTCGCGCCAGCCTCGAGCCTGACCAAGATCTACATGTCGGAAGAAGATATGCAGGATATCCGGCACAGGCTACCGTTTGTGCTTACGACCGAAGAGATTCCTGAGTACAACGTGCTCTATGTCGGACAACAGCAGGAAGACGAACTTCACTGCTTCGTCTTCGACATCGCGCCGAAAAAGATTGAAGGCAAGAAGCGCTATTTCCAGGGGCGCGTGTGGGTCGACGACAAGGATTTTCAGATCGTCAAGACATACGGCAAGACCGTGCCCGACCTCTGCAATGGGAAACCCTGCAACGAAGTGAAGAAGCGCGGCGACGAGGAAAATCTATTCCCCAAATTCACCACCTGGCGCCAGCAGATCGACGGCCAATACTGGTTCCCCGTCTACACGAAGGCCGACGACGAATTGCACTTCAAGCTGGAAGACGTACACATCAAAGAGATCGTGAAGTACGAGGACTATAAGCGGTTCGGCGCCAATACGAAGATCCTGTTCAACGGGCAGGAGATACCGAAGGAACAGAAGCCGACGAATCCTCAGAACCCGCCACCACCGGAGCAGAAGAAGCCTCAGTAGGGCAGGTTTCAAGGTGGCAAAGTTTCAAGGTTTCAAGGTGGCAAAGTTTCAAGGTTTCAAGGTGGCAAAGTTTCAAGGTTTCAAGGTGGCAAAGGTTCAAGGTTTCAAGGTGGCAAAGTTTCAAAGTTTCAAGGCTGAAACAGCCTCAGGCACACTTTCGTCTGATTGATTCGATTAGGCGATTGAGTAACCCCAAAACCTGGTAAAGATCCTTTGCTGCGCTGTCGTGTTCGTCGGGCTTCAGGTAGTTGAGGTCGTGTGCGATAGCAAGCTGCGCGTCGACTTCCAAGAGCGAGCCTCGCGCCTGTCCGAGAAAGTGGCAGAACTCTCCGGAGGTCAGCCTTCCCTGCCCCTCCGCGATATTCGACACGACGGAGACAGCAGCCCTCCTGATTTGAGAGGTCAGGCCGTATGTCTCATTCTTGGGGAAGGATTCCGTGACGCGATAGATTCGAACAGCGAGAGTTTTCGCCTTCTGCCAAACCAGGAGTTCGCGATAGGTGCGAGCCACCTCGCAGTCTAGGCGTCACGGGACAGTCGTTCAAGGGTTCAAGGTGAAAAATGTAGCGCCCTACTCCCACTTTGAAACCTTGAAACTTTGAAACTTCAGTAGAACAAATATTTCCGCCACTTGTCGTCGCTGCGCCCCATCAGGCGCATGATGTGGCGGCTGGTGTGGAGATTGAAGGCGCGCGGCTCCCGCATCAGTTTCATGCCCGCTTCGATGGGAGACTGATTGCCTTTGCGGCGGTTGCATCCGTGGCAGCAGGCTACGAGATTTTCCCAAGTGGACGAGCCTCCGCGAGAGCGCGGGATGACATGATCGAGCGTGAGGTCGCTCGACGACAGCACGGTCCCACAATACTGGCAGGTATTGCGATCGCGCAGCAGGATATTCTTCCGCGACAAGGCGCGGCTCTGGTGCGGGATTCGCCGATACTCCAGCAGGCGAATCACCGAGGGCAGCCGCATGGCTACCCGAGCGGAATGCAGGAAGTGCCCGTTCTCCTCTTCAGTCATGGCCACGCCCTTCAGCACGAGAACCAGGGCTCGCCGCGCCGCGCACACATTGATCGGCTCGTACGACGCGTTGAGCACGAGCACGGGCGCGAGCAAAGAGTGGCCGTCACTGGTCCGGTGCGGAGCAGCCGCCGACGCATACAGGCCGGCGGCGATCCGAGATGTTGGTCCTCCGTCGTGTTCCATCCTGGGCATAAGAAAATCCCGTTTCAAGGTTCAGGGTTTCAACGTTTCAAGGCCTGTCGTGGAATCCAGTTCTTCCTCCCTGAAACCTTGGAACTCTGAAACTTGTAAACCTTCTTCACCAGCGTATTTAGATGCCAGTTTCAAGGTCCGCGCCACAGTGGCAACCCATACACGAGCGGCCCCAGCGCGCACCAGCACCCGGGCGCACTCGGAAACCGTGGTTCCGGTGGTATAGACATCATCCACAACCAGAATCTCGCGGCCAGTGACTTCCCCGGCACTCGATACCGCAAAGGCGCCCCGCATATTCTCGCGCCGCTGATGGGCGGTCAACCCGATCTGCGAGCGCGTCTCGCGCACTCGCTGCAACAATCCTGTCGCCAGTTCCAGCCGCGAATTCCCCAGATGCTTCAACGCCGAACGAGTGATGAGTTCCGCCTGATTGAAACTGCGCTGCCGCCGCTTCGCTTTGTACAGCGGTACCGGAACGACCAGTACCTGATCCTGGTCGAATTCAGGCTGCAAAGCCGTGATCGTCTCGGCCAGCATGCGTCCTAAAACGTTCGCCGCCGGACGGACACCGTTGTACTTCAGAAGATGAATAAGCTCCCGCAAGCCCTCGTCGTAGCTGCCATACGCGACTGCGCGCTCAAAGGGCCGCTCGACCCGGCGGCACACCGGACAGCGCATCCGACCGTCAGGATCGCTTAACGCAAACGACGAAAGTACGCGCTCTCCGCAGATGGAACAGACTTTGCCGTGGATTGGCTCCATCCCGTCCAAGCATTCCGGACACACTGGCAGATGGGAAATGTTCAGTAAAGGCTCGCCGCAGATGCGGCAATCGGCGGGAAACAGAACGCAGAACAAACCATCAGCGGCGTGCCGGATCCAGTGAGAGGAGCGCGGTGAACTCTGCGGAACAATACGGGGCCCTACTACTACCGTGCTGGCCTCACTGGCCCGGATTCGGTCCTCACTACTGCTGAAGACGGCCTCCTCGTATCTCCGCGAACCGAACTCGCAGAGCATGCTTACTACGAAGTATAACGGCGACCCGCGCGCCTAGGCAACGTTCCGTTTGGGCGCAGCCGCTTTTGTCGGTGCCATTCTGGGCGTAGCCGACGGTCGCTCAGGCACGTGCGTAAAGATTGACCAATAATCCCGGCGAAAACATTCTCCGCAGCGCACTGGTTGGTACAGGAACAACGGAAGAAGATAGCGTTCGATCAGGGTTCGACGGCGCGAACGGAATCCGACTTCACTGCCACAATCGCGACACCGGTAGGGAGGAAACAACGGGCGGTCGGAGGAGTCACTCATACGGCACCTCGAATTTCGGACTACGAAGAGGCGGAAGAACAGATTGAAACTATTTTACACCCCGCGGGCCACTCCTGGAGTGATCGGAAGGATTAGTCGCAGGTTAAGACTATTTACTCATTCGTTATGGGTCTTATTCTCAGGCAGGACTATACTGTCGCTGGCGTTACAGGACGCCGCCCGTCCGCGGAGAGGACTGAGTCCACCTGAGCGAATTCAAAACTCAAGGTTCTGACGAACCTCCTTTTCGCCCGCCGATGCGGACCCCGGGCACGACCTAAAGGAGGTCCGTATGCCTAAGCAGTTCCAAGATCGTCAATTCCCTGTACGTCCCAACCTCGAACAACTTCGCCATCAAGCCAAGGACTTTCTCCGAGCGATCAAGCGGGGTGATCCCGAGGCCGTGGCGGAATTCCAGAACCACCGCGCGCGGGAAATCGTTCCAGAGTCAGCCAAATTATCCGACGCCCAATTCGCGCTGGCTCGAAGCTACGGCTTGCAGAGTTGGCAACGCCTGGTCCTTGCCTGCCATATGACCGACGCCATCTGGCGCGGTGACGTGGATGCGGTGCGGGCGTTAGTGCTGAAACATCCGAAGCTGCTGCATGAAGCGGCGCGGGGCGTGCCCGACAGCAACTGGGGACCGCCGATGTCTTACGCTGCGAACGTGGGCCAGGACGCAATCATCGCGACGCTGCTCGACCTGGGAGCCAAGGATGTTCAGCATGCCTTTGACCGCGCCTGTCTGCAAGGCAAGATCGAAACCGCGCGCCAGTTGTATGCGCTGGGGGCGCGTCCGACAGAGCGAGCCTTGATGTGGACCTGCGAGACGCAAAACCCAGAAGGGATGTCTTTCCTTCTGGAACTTGGCGTCCGGTTGGCTGATGAGCACGGCGATCAAACGGCGCCGGTGGCGTTATTACTCGAGACCTACGGACGCTATCCCGAAGGCAAGCATCGCTGTTTGGAACTCGTCGCCGAACGAATGCCATTGCCCGACACACCGATCATGGCGTTCCATCGGGGGCGCATCGATCTGCTGGAACGGCATTTGCGGCGCGATCCCAGTTTGCCTACCCGAAGGTTCTCTCACGAAGAAATTTATCCGCCGGAGTTGGGATGTCATGCAGACCACTCTTTGGCACTGCATGGAACACCGCTAGACGGAACGACTCTGCTTCATATGTGCATCGACTTTGACGAGATCGAAATCGGGCGCTGGCTGATTGAGCATGGCGCCGACGTGAACGCCAAAGCAAAAGTCGGTGCCGACGGCTTCGGCGGGTATACGCCGCTGTTCGGTTGCGTGGTTTCCCAAGCGTATATATGCGGGAGGCAGCGTGGTGCTGAGTTTGCACGTCTACTGCTGGATCATGGTGCGGATCCGAATGCGCGTGGATCGCTGCGCAAGCGACTTCGCTTCGTTCCCGATGAAACCATGCATGAATATCGGGACGTCACGCCGCTCGCGTGGGGACAGCAATTTCACGGCCGGGGATCGCCGGGGCACACATGGATCAGCAAAGAGGCGATGGAACTGATTGCGGAGCGAGGCGGGCACAACTGAAAAGCGGGATAGGCGCGGACCGCTGAGGCCGCGCCTTTTATCCCCTCACGCTAATCTTCGAGAACGACAGTACTGCACGGCTCGGCGTGGGCCGTCCCATGGATAGCGCAGGACGGAACGTCGTGAAGATCAACATCTGCTTCACTTGCGGCAGCACGTCTTTCGACTGGTCCGAATCGGACAGAATGCGGTAATCCTGCACGCGGCCGTTGGCATCAACGTAGGCCTCGATCACGAGCGAGTCGGCATTGATCCTGTCCATGGAGAGGCCGAACGCGCTCTGCTGCAATTCGGGAGCGGTGTTGACCATCACCAACGGGACATCGTTATTCGCCTCCAATGATGAAGGCACCACGAAGTACGCCATGGCCACGCCGAAGATCAACAGCGCGCTGAGGAAGCCGGCCGTGACCGGAACCATAAAGGCCTGCAGCGTGTTTTCGATGCGCACCATTAATCCTTCGAAGCGGGCACGCTTGGCGGTTTCGGCTTCGCGGGAGATGGCCAGTCGCAAGCGCAACCCGAGATCCTCGGGTGCCTTCGGCCGCGCAACCTTTACCAGCAACTGCTGACTCTTGCGTAAGGACAGATAGTGCTGGTTGCAATCCGCGCAACCGGAAAGATGGTCCTGCAGCGCGAGCATCTCCGTGCCCGTCACTGCCCCGTCCAGATACGGCGAGAACAACTTCCTCGCCTGGGGGCACTGCAATTTCGAAATTGTGCCCTGGATGCTCATGGCATTACCTCGACCCTTCTACCCCCTCCAGTTACCCGCGACCGCAGACTCGAACTCTCTTGGGGAGCGGTCAACCCCAGTTCATTTCCAACTTCGCGGACGTAGGACGCCAGCCTCTGCCGCAGCGCTTCGCGCCCGCGAGTCAATCTTGATTTCACGGTGCCGAGCGAGATCTCCAAGACCTCGGCGATTTCCTCGTACGACATATCTTCCAGATCGCGCAGGATCAACGTCGTCCGGTACGGCTCTGGAACCTTTTGCAACTCTTCCTCCACCCGGCGCTGCACTTCGAGATGCGCCACGTTGTCGAACGGCGAGTCAGAGTGGTCGGTCAGCGCCAGTTGCATTGCGCCATTCTCTCCGGCATTTCCTGCGTCGGACTCAGCCGGCTCAATCGAAGTTTCGCGAGCCTTGTGCCGGAACCACCAGCGGCGGCGATTCGCGGCTTCGTGCAGAGCGATCCGGTAAATCCAGGTCTTCAGGCTGGATTCGCCGTGGAACTGCTTCATCCCGCGAAAGACTTTCAGGAAAATGTCTTGCGTGGTGTCGGCAGCGTCGGCGGGATCATTTACGATCCGGTAGACCAGCCCATAGACCGGTTGCTGGAACTCGCCGATCAACCAGGCATAGGCCTCTTCCGAACCCGCCTTTAACTCTGCCACGATCGCAGCTTCCTGCGACCGCGCTCCTATTGCACTTGCCAGATCTCCCAAGGTGGTTGCTCCCGCCATAATGGCGTCCCCTGATTATAGGATTTTCCACCCTGCCGCGCAGTTAAAAACGCCGCGTGGCGGAGTCTGGGCAACTGTGCATCGAGCCAAGACTCTCACCCAACATAGACTCCGCAGGGGTGTTAAGAGTTCCCGGGTGTAAGTGGTTTATTTTCAGCAGGAACAGACGAGGAAGGTGGATTTGGTGGGCTGAGTGTGCACTTTCGGTCAGCTCAAGTGGTCAGACAGTAATGCGGGACAAGTCACTTCCGTTTTCGCCGTAGGAACAGACAAGATTCCGTTGTGCAAAGGAAATCGTTTTACCGGCTGCGGAGTTCTCATCCTAAGTCCTAGACAAGAAGTTCCCTATGAACCAAACACCGACGAAACAATATATTGCAACTCCCCACCAAAACCACCCAGGCTCTTTAGCGCGGTAGACCCAGCCATTAAAACGTACCCACACTTTACCGATACATGTAAAGACCGCAGCCGCAGAAATGCAGGCGGTCCCGAGTATCAAAAAAAGGTACGGTGGTCCTAGAAGTGAGTTCATGTCAGGCATCAACAACGTTCCCTCACTGGACGCCAATTTTACTTGTGGGCAGCGGCTGCGGCATCGACCAGTTGTTGAATCCGGGCAGCCACCGGAAGCAGTAATCCATCGACCGGCTTTTTTGCCTGATCAATCACCGCGGTTTGTTGCGCGTGCCACAACTCAGGTTCCTGCTCGGACTTGCTCAGATAGATCACCGCCTGCAAGCCCGCCGCGCCGACCATCGCGAGATTTTGCGATAGCGGGATGTCTTCTTTCAGCAGAGCGGATTGATCGAGCAAAGGGCGAAGTTTCGCATCGTTGTCGCGCCAGGTCGTCAGCCAGTTGCGCAGTTCGGCGGCCGCCGCTTGATCTTTGCCCCCACTCTTCAGAAAGACATCGACGAGTGCCGAGAACTGGCGCGCTGTTTCGCTTTCGGGATAGACCGCATCGATCATGCGATTCAGCGGGGCGTGGAAATCGATCGGACCTTTGGAGTCATCCCAGCGGTTGTAGTCTTTGACGGGCTCGACGACATCCGCGAGAACTTTGAGGGCCGAGACGTCCGCGCCTCCGACCATGCGCTCGAGCATCTCCGTGCGGGCAGTGCGGTGGGTCAGTCCCAGCCATTGCAGATCGAGGCTGACAGCGTTGAGGCGTGTGTACATCGAGGCGGCGTCAATAGTATTTGCGGGAGACCAGAGTCGCTCCGCGATGACCGCATTGCGCGGCCAGATGTGCGAGTCGATATTCTCCGGCGTCACCCACTCCGCCCACTGGCACGATTCGCCGCCCAGAATCAGTTTCTTTTGTTCTGGCGTCAGACCGGCTGCGGCATCGCTCATGGGATCGACGGCATAGTGGCGCGAGGCCGGCCACATGAGGTCGAGATAGTATCCAAAGGAAAGCAGGCCCTGATAGCCCTGCTGGGCGGCGATGGCGAGGGATTTCTGCCCGCGCCACGACTGCACGACGATCGTCTTGGGAAGATCGGGATGCAGAATCTCATCCCACCCGACCATGATTTTGTGATTCTTGGCCACGATCTTCTGCAGGCGCTCGTTGAAATACGCCTGCAGATCCTGATTGTTCTTCAGGTTGTGGGCGCGCTTGAAGTCCTGGATCTTCGGGTTCGCGTCCCACTGCTTGCCATCGACCTCGTCACCGCCGATGTGGAAGTAGGCATCGGGGAAGAGCTTGGCCATTTCGGCGATGAACTTCTCGAGAAACTTGTACGTTTCTTCTTTGGTCGGATCGATGACCGGGTCAATTCCACCACCCTCGAGTGTGTAGGGTCCCGGACCGCTCGCGAGTTCGGGATATCCGATGAACCATGAGCGACTGTGGCCGGGCATGTCGAATTCAGGGATCACACGAATGCCGCGATCATGCGCGTAGTTGATAAAATCGCGAATTTCTTCCTGGGTATAGAAATGCCCTTCGGACCCTTCGCCCGTCAACTTTGGAAAAACTTTGCTCTCGGCGCGAAATCCCTGGTCGTCGGAAAGATGCCAGTGCAGGACATTCATCTTCACCGCAGCCAGACCGTCGACGTTACGCTTGAGTACATCGAGCGGGATAAAGTGTCGGCTGACGTCGATCAGAGTGCCGCGCCATGGGAATCGCGGCTCATCTTTAATAGTGACGGCGGGTACCGTAAAGCCGGGGGGCCCGATCTGCACGAGTTGCAGGAAAGTCTGCAGGCCGTGAATGATGCCGAGCGGCGTGGGCGCGTTCAGTTGTGCCGCCGAGTCAGTCACCGTCAAGTTGTACGACTCGTCTTCGCCCAGCTTCTGAATCGCTTCCCGGCCATGGTCGGCGTGAACGGTCAACGTTGCAGTCCCACTGTCTTTTGATCGAAACGGAATTCCCGTCTGCCTGGAAAGCTGTGTCTTGAAGCGAGCAATCTCGCGATCGAGGGAGGAGTCGTGGGAACCGGTAACGGCTACGGAGAAAGTCGGCGTGATCGGCAACCGGCCCGAGCCTTGCTGCACGCTGGAGGGCATGGGCATGAGCGGGAGCTGGGGTTGGGACTGGGAAAGACCATAAGAGGAGGCAAGTAAAAGCACAAAGGAAGTGATTCGCAGAGTTCTCATAGGAGTAAGGCCACGTCTTCCCGTGAGGAAGACGTGGGGGTGAATTAGAGCAGCTCAGTTTAGCAGGGACGGCGGCTTGTGTCTGTTCATCGATCGACTGGAGTTCCCTTCAGCATAAGCACTGCCACTTGCGAAGTTTCTTTGGCAACTTCCCTCTCAAGGTGGCCCTGGAGAAGTTCCTGTCCAGATTCTGTGCCGTCTATCCAGAACCGCGACAGGAAGCATCGACGCCCGTAACAGTTAAAGATCACTGCGCCAATCCCCTGGGGCCGGCGATCACGGACCCGATTTGTAATCGCGATGGCGGTGCCGCCGTCCGGCCCTACGATTTTCAGCAGCTCGCTGGACGGTGCCAGAATCAAGTAGTGACCTGCGGGAAGAACCTTTTTCGCGACGTTGAAGTTGAACGGGATGTCGACTCTCAAACCAACCTCCTGCGCGCCGCTCACAGAAATCATGAGGACCAAGAAGCAAATGAGCGCCCACGCCTGCATTCCAATCTTTTTCATAACTGCCTCCTTTTATTTTTATTGCGTGCCGTTTGCCAGCTCTGCTTCGGCACTTCGCAGGCACCTTCGCTCCGACCGCCGAAAATAACAATGCACCGTGGATGATTCCGAGGAGGAATAGTTATTGCCGACTATGGTGTTGATACTTATCGAGATATGGAGAGAGGTGACCGGCGGCGGCATAGAATGCTGCCGGAGAATTCCAGGCAACCCAGTGGCAAGCCGCCCGATGACTGTGACCGTCATCACGGACAGTGGCGAAGTCCGGGAACAAGATGAAACCTACCGGGCGCTGTTAGCTCCTGGCCAGAGGCCATTCCATGCAAGTGCCCGCTGACAAGTCGCGGATTATCCGCTTCGGAGTATTCGAAGTGGATCTTCAGGAAGAGGAACTGCGCCGGACCGGCATCCGCATCAAGCTGCAGGACCAACCCTTCCAGATTTTGCTCATGCTTTTGAAGCGTCCCGCACAGACGGTCACTCGTGAAGAGTTGCGGCAACAGCTTTGGTCCGCGGACACCTTCGTCGATTTCGACCACAGTCTGAACAGCAGCATTAAAAAGCTGCGCGAGGCGCTAGGGGATGATTCTGAGAACCCGCGGTTTATTGAAACGCTGCACCGTCGCGGGTATCGGTTTATCGCGCCCATCGATGGATCTCGTGTTCCTGCTCCCGAACAAAGTGAACTGGTACGCCCGGTAACACGCGATGGCTCCAAGAACTGGGGACGCTGGCAGAAATGGGCCGTGCTAGCGGCAACTGTCGTCGGTGTCACGCTGCTCGCGCTTTGGCTCCGTCCGCCGTTCGAGCCGCCGAGGATCGTGGCCTCACAAGAGCTCACCAACGATGGACTCCCCAAGCTTGCGCTGGTGACAGATGGAAATCGTGTCTACTTTGCGGAGAATCTCCCAAATCATTACGGGATCGCGCAAGTATCCATTAGCGGAGGAGAGGCCGCTCCGGTTGACATAGCTTTCCCGGATCCCTTGTTGGACGCGGCTTCGACGTCTGAATTGTTGATTGAACGGGCAAACTCGGAGATCGGCGATTTTCAATTATCGATGTGGTCGGTCCCGCTTCCAGCAGGGTCGCCGCGCAGGCTCGGAGATCTACTTGGTCATGATGCTGTCTGGTCGCCGAACGGGAAACTAGTATTCCTCAAAGGAAACGATTTCTACCTCGCCGAGCATGATGGCTCAAACCCGCGCAAGTTTGCTACCGCACCGGAATTTCCAACCGGTATGAGCTTCTCGCCCGATGGCAGTCGGTTTCGGTTCACGGTCAGGCACCTCGTCAATGGTACTTCCTCCATCTGGGAAGCCCGCGCCGATGGGAGCGGCATGCACCGTCTATTCCCCGGCTGGAATAATCCGCCTGCCGAGTGCTGCGGCCACTGGACTCCAGACGGCATGTATTACATTTTTCAGAGCACTCAGGAAGGTTCCTCCAACATCTGGGCTGTCCGCGAAGGTTGCCCGTGGTGGAGGCGATGTTTGCATAAGCCAGTGCAGCTTACGGTTGGCCCCCTCCAACTCTCCAGCCCCCTGCCCAGCACCGACGGCAGGAAATTGTTCGCCATCGGCACGCATCGGCGGGCGGAACTTGTACGCCATGACTCCAAGTCGGGCGAGTTTGTGCCCTACCTCGGCGGCATTTCGGCGGGCGAAGCTGACTTTTCCCGGGATGGTCAATGGGTGACTTACGTTAGCTATCCTGAGAGCACGTTGTGGCGCAGCAAAGTGGAAGGTGGGGATCGTCTCCAACTCACCTACCCTCCCATGCAGGCGGCGTTGCCTCACTGGTCTCCGGACGCCCGGCAAATTGCTTTCTCTGGCACCACTCCCGGTGGGCCGGTAAAGATGTTTCTGATTTCAAGTGATGGTGAGAGCCTGCGGGCGGTGACAACCGATCAGATGTTGGAAACCGATTCCACCTGGTCGCCAGATGGTAAAACGCTTGCCTTTGGGCATTATGAGCCTGTCCGCGCGGACGAGACCTTCATCGAGCTGTTCAACCTCGAAACCCGCCAGATTTCTGAACTGCCCGGTTCTCGAGGAATCTTCGCGCCCCGTTGGTCGCCCGAAGGTCAGTACGTAATCGCGGCCTCGCACCGAAGCGACAAGCTAATGCTCTACGACGTCAAGAATCATAAATGGCGGCAGCTCGGCGATAGCCGGGAGCCTGGCGGCTATGGCTTCATCGCCTGGTCGCGCGATGGCGCCTATGTTTATTTCGACGGGACCGTGGGAGGTAATAGCGGATATTTTCGCGTCCGAATCACGGATTCAAAACTGGAGCGGCTATTTGACTTGAGGGGATTAAGACCATTCCCTACGTTTGGTGGGTCTTGGAGCAGCCTCGGCCCTGACGATACTCCCTTGTTCGTTCGCGACATCAGCACGCAGGAAATTTACGCGCTCGATCTCCAACTCCCTTAGACACGATTGCGCGGTCGCGTCAATGCCCGCCGAGTTCCTTCACAATCGCGCCGACAAATTGTTTCGCATCGCCGAACAACATCAGATTGTTGTCGAGATAGTAGAGAGGATTGTCGATGCCGGCGAAACCCGGATTCATGCTCCTCTTGATCACCATCACAGTCTTGGCTTTGTCTACGTCGAGGATGGGCATGCCGAAAATCGGGCTGGACTGATCGGTGCGTGCGGCGGGATTGGTGACATCATTCGCACCGATTACTAGCGCTACGTCAGTTTGCGGGAAATCGCCGTTGATCTCATCCATTTCGATGAGGCGGTCGTAGGGTATGTCGGCTTCGGCGAGAAGCACGTTCATGTGGCCCGGCATGCGTCCGGCAACAGGATGGATGGCGAAGCGAACCTCGACGCCTTTCTTGGTGAGCGCGTCATAGAGTTCGCGGACTTTGTGTTGCGCTTGCGCGACCGCCATTCCGTACCCGGGAACGATGACAACTTTGTTGGCTGCTGCCAGGATTGCTGCCGCCTCTTCGGCTGTCGCGCTACGAACCGTTCTGGCTTCCTGGCCGGCAGCGGCAGAAGCTTGCACTTGACCGAACGCACCAAACAAAACGTTGGTAAACGAGCGGTTCATCGCCTTGCACATGATGACGGAGAGTATGAAGCCTGACGATCCATCGAGCGCGCCGGCGATGATGAGCAACTTCGAGTTGAGAACGAATCCCATGGCGGCGGCAGAAAGGCCGGCGTAGGAATTCAAGAGCGAGATCACCGTCGGCATGTCCGCGCCGCCGATCGGAATCACGAGGAAAACCCCGACAATCAAGGCCATCCCGACGATGACCGGGAAGAATTGCTTGGCCTCGGGATGGATGACGAGATAGACGGCCAAGGCGATCGCGATGCCAAGGAAGAGCAGGTTGACGACGTTCTGTCCTTTGTAAGTGATGGGACGCTGGGGCAGGACTTCCTGCAGTTTTCCGGCGGCGATGAGACTGCCGGTGAATGTCAGGCCTCCGAGAATGACTTCCATCGAGAGCACCGACATCATGAACTTGGGAATTTCGGGAGTGCGCAGGTAAAACTCCGCGGTGCCGACGAGCGTCACGCACAAAGCTCCAAAGGCGTGGCTCAAAGCGGTTCGCTGCGGGACGGCGGTCATCTGCACCATGCCGAGCGGGATACCGATGCCACTGCCAAGCACGAGCGCGATGATGATCCATTTGTAATCGACGATGCCGTGGTGCAGCAGCGTGCCGGCGATGGCCAGCACCATGCCAATTTCGCCGGCCCAGATGCCGTGGCGCGCGGTCTTGGGAGAACTCATCCACTTCAGCGACAGAATGAACAAGGCGCTGGCGATGAGATAGATGATTTCGATGAGGTACTGACTTCCGGCAAACTCGGGCGTCATAGATATGTAGTTAATGCCAGTTAACCGAAATCGTTAACTATGATTTAGTAGAGCGAGTTGTTTTGAACATTTTGAGCATACGGTCGGTGATGAAAAACCCGCCGACCACGTTACTGGTCGCCGCAACAATGGCGATCACGCCGAGGACCGTCGCGAAGGTGCTCTTCTTTTCACCGACGAGCACAATCGCACCCACGACGGCGATGGCGTCGAGGGCATTGGTCAGCGACATCAGTGGCGTGTGCAAAAGCGGCGACACGTGGCGGATGACTTCAAAGCCGATGAAGGCCGCCAGCATGAATACGAAGAGTGCGTCGATCAGGTTAGAACCCATGGAAACTCCAGTTCTCGGTTGTCAGTTCTCGGCTCATTTTGCGGGAGCCAGCGCCGTCATCTTGAAGAAATCTCGTACACGAGCGTTCACGACTTCTCCGGCGTTCGTGATCATCGTCTCGCGGATGATCTCGTCTTGCATGTTCTGCTGCAGCTTGCCGTCTTTCACCATGTACAGAAGATAGTTGGTTACGTTGCGGGCATACATCTGGCTGGCGTGATAGGGAACGGTGCTCGCCAGGTTAATGGTGCCGATGATGGTTACGCCCTGTACTACGACAACTTTCCCCGTTTGCGTCAACTCGCAGTTGCCGCCGCGCTCGGCCGCGAGATCGACGATCACAGAACCCGGGGCCATCCCTTTCACCATGTCGGCAGTGATCAGGACCGGAGATTTCTTGCCGGGAATAACGGCGGCAGTAATGGCGATATCGCTTTCGCCGACAACTTTGGTCAGCAGTTCGCGCTGGCGCGCATAGAACGTTTCGTCCTGCGCGGTGCCATAGCCGCGGGCGTCCTGCGCATCTTTCGCTTCTATGGGCAATTCGACAAAGCGACCACCCAGGCTTTGTACCTGTTCTTTGGCGGCCGGGCGCATGTCGTAGGCCGAGGCAACGGCGCCGAGGCGGCGCGCGGTCGAAATGGCCTGCAGTCCGGCAACACCCGCGCCGATAACGAAGACGCGAGCAGGGGTGACCGTGCCGGCGGCGGTGGTCATCATGGGGAAGATGCGCGGTGAGGTTTCTGCGGCGAGCAGGACGGCTTTGTAACCGCAGCAGGTTGCCATGGAAGAGAGCGCGTCCATACTTTGGGCGCGCGTGGTGCGCGGCATGAATTCGATGGAGTAAGAGGTCACTCCGGCTTTGGCAATCTGCTCGACGACTTCCTGAGAGCCGAAGGGACGCAAGAACCCGATCAAAGCCTGACCACGGCGCATCAGGGGAAGGTCGGCCTTGCCGGTAACGTCGTTCGAACCGTAGGCGAGAACCTGCACGACGATGTCAGCTTGGCTGAACACGGCAGCTCGGTCGGGAACGATCTTGGCGCCTTTTTCGACGTAGGCCGCGTCTGTGTATCCGGCTTCGACGCCGGCTCCAGACTCAACGATGACTTCGAGTCCAGCCTTGGCGAGATTGGGAACGATGACGGGAACGAGGGCGACGCGACGCTCCCCGGGATAGCTTTCTTTCGGAACTCCGACGATCACGCGGGTCTCGTCCTTTCCGATGCGTCAGGCAAAGGTGGCTGCCTGCGCGTGCAGAAGCAAACTGAACACAGTAACAGATTTGGGGGAGCAGTTGGAAGTTTCGGATGCGGATGCTCGTCTAAATTCGGGAATGCGAAGAGGTCACGCTCGGGGAGTGACCTACACAGTCCTCCGAGAAGAGTCTCAAAGCTCATATCGGGAGGAGAGCGAGTCCGCAGGAACATCGGAACCATTTTGCCAAGAGCGAAGGCGCTTGCAAACCCTTCCCGGAGGTCAATGAGTGAAATCAGGATGTTACAACTGTGACGGTGGCGAGGAGCATACAACCGTGTAGTTTCCGGGAGCGCAAATCTCACTGGTTGACCTTGACGGTCAGATTAGCGGTTTGGGTGACAGCTCCTGTGCCGCCCGTTGAAGCAGTCACTATAACCGTACTGGTTCCCGTCGGAGTCCCAGGGTTTCCTGCCCCACTACCTCCGCCGCCACCTCCGCACGAACTTACCCCATTGCCGAACACCGCGATAAGGACCAGCAATGCCAGAAGTTGTAAGCCACGACTCGCTCGTCTCTGCCGAGAAGGCCTGCCCAGCGACACCATGACCCCGGGAAACAGCAGCAGCGCGTAGAAGGGGCGCAGGGTAGAGATCGCCGCTCTCCGCATCGCCGCACTCGGCGCCGTCGTGCTGATGATCAACGTGCTGGTTGCGGCTTGGCCGTTGCTGGGAGTGACCGATATTGGATTGAATTTGCAGCTCGATTCTGCCGGTAGACCGCTGCAAGAAAAGCTGACCTTCGAGTTGAAGCCGTTTTCGGGAGTCACCGTGAAAACGGCCTGCCCGCTCTGTCCGGCCTTGATCGTCAGAGACGTGGGATTCACTGACACCGTGAAGGTCGGCGCAGAAGTCACAGCCAGCGTCTCCGGTGATGAACTGGATGCCGAGAAGTTGCTGTCGCCGCCATAAGTGGCCGTTATCGAGTAAGCACCCACCGCAAGGCTGCCGGGATTGTAGCTGTAGGTAGCCACGCCTCCGCTCACCGTGCCGGTCCCGATCTGAGTCGAGGCGCTGTAGAAGGTAACGGTACCGGTGGGCATGCCACTGCCGGAAGTGGGTGAGACCGTCGCCGTCATCACAACCGGGCCGCTTGAACCTGCGACGACGGTCGAGGGCGACAGGCCGAGCTTCGTGGCCGTGCCAGTAAGGCTGCTTGACCCAAACACGTACGCCGCCCCCTGATCGGCATTTGGGCCGATCGCAGGGTGAGTAGGGGCGCCAACCACACCAGTACCGCTATCCACCGCGACGGAATGACCAAACCCCTCGTTTGCCGCTCCGTCCGATGCCATCGGCTCCGCCTGCTGACTCCAAGTTCCACCACTTTCCAAGAAAATGTACGCTGCTCCTGGACCCGGCACATTAAGCGAACTAAAATACGGGTGCTGAGGGGCACCTACCAAGACCGTACTACCGCTGAGCCCGACGGAAGAGCCGAAGTGGTCATATGCCGCCCCGTCGGACACCGTCAGCTCCGCTTGCTGACTCCACGTTCCACCGCTTTCCACGAACACGTACGCCGCCCCCTGCCCGACATTCGAGCCCACCGTGTGATTATTGGCCCCCACCACGGCCGTGGCGCCGATAAGCGCGACGGACCAGCCGAACTGGTCATATAACACACTGTCGGACAAGGTCAGCTCCGCCTGCTGACTCCACGTTCCACCGCTCTCCACGAACACGTACGCCGCTCCTTGGCAGGTATTCGAGCCGACCATGTGACAAGGTGCCCCAGCCACGACCGTGCTCCCGCTGACGGCGACGGAAGAGCCGAGCTGGTCATATGCCATGCCGTCGGACGCCGTCAGCTCCGCCTGTTGAACCCACGTACTTCCGCTTTGCACGAACACGTACGCCGCTCCCTGAGCGACATTAGAGCCAGTCGTGGGGTGCCCCGGAGCGCCTACCATGATCGTGCTGCCGCTTAGGGCAACGGAAAAGCCGAAGTAGTTGTTGCTCCCGCCGTCGGACGCCGTCAGCTCCGCTTGCTCACTCCATGTTCCGCCGCTTTCCACAAATACGTATACGGCTCCCTGATATTGATTCGAACCGACCGTGCGCCAAGCGGCACCAATCACGGCAGTGCTGCCGCTGACCGCGACGGAAGAACCGAACTCGTCAAACGCCGCGCCGTCGGATGCCGTTAGCTCCGCCTGCTGAACCCACGTACTTCCACTTTGCACGAACACGTACGCCGCTCCCTGCGTGCTATTCGAGCCGACCGTGCGCTGAGGGACCCCCACCACGATCGTGCTACCGCTGAGCGCGACAGACTTGCCGAAGTCGTCGCCTGCCGCGCCGTCCGACGCCGTCAGCTCGGCTTGCTGGATCCACGGGTCCACCACCGCCGAAATGGGACCTTGGGCGCTTATCGGCATGCTCGAAAGTGTGGTTGAGGATTTTCCTGCAGAAGGCTTGCTCATAACGGAACGTATGTCTTGAGCCCGGGGCGGCGCTTTCGGTTGTTCTCCGACTGCAGCACACTCAGACTCCGCCAGAACCAACATGCTGATGAGAATTGCAAGCAGCACGGAAGAAGAGCCTGGAAGAAAACGAGCAGAGCGCATGAACTTGGTGCCTCTGACCTGCTCCCCGCTTTCCGTACAAAGCTGAGTATGATTTGAGCGAACGAAAGGGGAAGCGGGTATGTCGAAGACCAGGCACACAGAGGCGCAGATCATCGGGGTGCTGAAACAAC
>Ga0335070_10001630_pt1 | contig 26027 bp, 19 predicted proteins | sample Lox_Sample_13_FD_206722 | JGI IMG/M metagenome (GOLD analysis project Ga0335070, IMG submission 206722) | Soil microbial communities from Loxahatchee National Wildlife Refuge, Florida, United States - Lox_Sample_1.3 | ecosystem: Environmental > Terrestrial > Soil > Wetlands | place: USA...
GAGGTACTCAGCACCACCATTACCGATGATGACCTTGCCCTTCACCACCCGCGGCGCGCCCGTGATGGTGTTGTTGGCGGCCGGGTCGGTCGTCGCCGCTGACCAGACCTGACGGCCCGTTGCGGCATCGAGTGCGATCAGCCGGCCATCGAAGGTGCCCAAGTACACTTTGCCGTTCCAGACTGCCACACCCCGATTGGCGACATCGCAGCAGCCTTTCACGCCCGATTGCCCTGGCACCGCCGGATCGAACGCCCAGATCTGCTTGCCGGTGGCCGGATCCAGTGCGAACACCTTGCTCCAGGCGCTGGTGACATACATGACACCGTCGACGATCAACGGCGTGGACTCCTGCACGCGGTGCGCGGCATCCAGATCGTAGTGCCAGGCCAGACTCAGGCGACTGATGTTCTGTGGGGTGATCTGCTTGAGAGGGCTGAAGCGCTGCTCGTCATACGTGCGTCCGTAGGTGAGCCAGCTGCCCGTTTCGCTGTTGGCGGATTCGAGGCGCGCGGCATCCACCGGCGGCGGAGCCGGTGCACGGTCCGCAGACCTGTGCGGTGACGCCGAATCCCTGTCCGGTGACGCCGAATCCCTGTCCGGTGGTGCCGCGACCTGGCCGGATCCGCACGCGGCGAGCAGTACGACCAGGCCTGCGATCCCGCAGCGCGATCGATGCATGACTCCCCCGTTCAGACGGCGACGCACACCGACTTGAGCTCGGTGTACAGATCGAGCACGGCCCGGCCGTGCTCGCGGCCGAACCCTGACTGCTTGAATCCGCCGAACGGCATGTTGGGATCGACGAAGTTATGGCAGTTGACCCAGACCGTGCCGGCGCGAATCCTCGGCACGAGACGCTGTACCGAGCGCAGGTCATTGGACCAGATGCTGGCCGCGAGTCCGTAGGGCGTGTCGTTGGCCAGCGCGGCGATGTCGTCCAGATCCTCGAAGCGCTGCGCCACCAGCACCGGTCCGAAGATCTCCTCGCGCACCACCTGCATGTCGGGGCGGACGTTGGCGAGCACAGTGGGTTTGACGTAGAAGCCGGGGTCAGACGGGCGGTCTCCGCCGGTGACCACGGAGGCGCCGGCCTTGCGGCCCGAATCGATGTAACCCAGCACGCGCTCCTGCTGCTCGCGCGAGACCAGCGGTCCCATCTGGGTGGACGGATCCAGGCCGGGGCCGAGGCGGATGGTGCGTGCCGCAGCGCTCACACCCTCCAGCACCTGATCGAACACCTTGCGGTGCGCGTACAGGCGGGTGCCGGCACAGCAGACCTGACCGGCATTGAAGAAGATGGCGTTCGCGGCGCCGCCGATGACCGAATTCACATCGGCATCGGGCAACACGATGACTGGCGACTTGCCACCCAGCTCGAGCGACACGCGCTTGAGGGTGTCGGTGGCGGACTTGTTGATCAGCTTGCCGACCGCGGTCGAGCCGGTGAAGGCCACCTTGTCCACGCCGGCATGGGCCACCAGGGCCGCGCCGGTGGTCTCGCCCAGCCCGGTCAGCACATTGACCACACCGGGTGGGAAACCGGCCTCGACGATGAGCTCGGCCAGACGCAGCGCGGTGAGCGGTGTCTGTTCGGCCGGCTTGAGGATGCTGGTGCAACCGGTAGCCAGCGCCGGCCCGAGTTTCCAGGCGGCCATGGCGAGCGGGAAATTCCACGGCACGATCTGTGCCACGACACCCACGGGCTCGCGCAGGCTGTACGTGTGGAACTGCACGCCCGGCGGTCCGTGAATGGAGGTGGCGAACGTCGAGCCCTCGATCTTGGTCGCCCAGCCGGCCATGTAGCGGAAGTAGTCACGCGTGCCGGCCACGTCCACCACCGTGGCCATCAACTTGGTCTTGCCGTTATCGAGGCTCTCGAGCTCCGCCAGCTCGTCCATGTTCTTTTCGATCAGGTCCGACAGCTTCCACAGCAGCGCCTGGCGGTCGGCGGGCAGCATCTGCGGCCAGGGACCTGACTCGAAGGCCTTGCGGGCCGCGGCCACGGCGCGCTCCACGTCGGCCGCGTTGGCATCGGCCACCTGCGCGATCTCCCGACCCGTCGCCGGGTCGAACACCGGGATGCGCGCGACCGACTGCGACTCGACCCACTCGCCGCCGATGAACAGGCGCGGCGCGCGTTTGAGAAATTTCTTAACGGCCGCGGAGGGCTCGGGCTGGGTGGCGATCGGCGCTTGGGGAGCGGGGGAAGCGTTCAAGGTGACATCTCCGGAACCGTCGGACACCGCCATCAGGCGCCAGAGCAGCCTTGCCGGGCTCGACCATTGGGGAGATAAGATTCGACCGAGAGCGAACCGTTCAATGCGGTGAACACTACGGTGCGCACCTGCGCGAGCCTGCGTCCTGACAGGTGTGGGGATCTTGCGCAGCGCCGGCTAATCCGATTGACTACGGACCTGACACAGCAGCGTCGCGTAGGGGGGCTTGCGGATGCCTCAGCTGGAAACCTTTTCGACGGCGGAACTGCCGCAACACCAGCGCCTGGATTACTGGAACGACCTGACGGGCAGCGCCTTCACGCCGCTCGTGACGGATCCGGTGGACCGGCGCGCGTTCGTCGGCAGGCTGACACGCACGCAATTGGGCGACATCCGCCTGTCGGAGGCGCGCTCCGAGCCGGCGGTCGTGCGGCACTCGCGCCAGCACGTGGCGCGCGCCCGCGAAGCGCTCTTCATGCTGTGTCTGCAGCTCGATGGTGTCAGCTTCAACCGGCAGCAGGGACGCGAGGCGGTGCTGCGTTACGGCGACTTCCATCTGCTGGACAGCCTGCGTCCGTACGAGGTGTGCTTCCGGGAATTCAACCGCATGCTGGTGTTGAGCATTCCGCAGGATGCGCTGGCGCGGCGCCTGCCCAACCCTGAAACCCTCGTGGGCGTGCCGCTGTCGGGCAAGAGCGGTGTGTCGGGACTGCTGTCGGTGCTGTTGTGCAATTTCTGGCAACAGCGGCGCAGTGGCGATGAACGCTTTCTCTCGCCGCGCTTCTCGGAGGCGATCCTGGATCTGATCGCCAGCGCGTATGCCAGTGTCTCGCAGCGACCGGTGGATGACTCCTCGGTCGCCGTGGTGCGCCGCGAACAGATCCGCAGTTACATCGAAGCGCACCTGCACGATCCCGCCCTGACTCCAGGGCGCGTGGCCGACGCCGTGCACTTGTCGGCCCGCCGCCTGCATCAACTGTTCGAGCCCGGCGGTGAGACGGTCGGCAGCTATATCCTGAGGCGGCGGCTGGAGGAGTGTGCGCGGGCCATCTCCGACCTGACCCAGCGCAGCCGCACGGTCACGGAGATCGCATTCCTGCACGGTTTCAACAATGCCTCGCATTTCGGCCGTGTGTTCCGTGAGCGTTTCGGCCTGACCCCGAGCGATTACCGGCGCCGCGGCACCTCCTGAGCTGCAGCCCGGGACCTTCCCAAACCGCATTCGCAAACGGCTGCGGACCCGAATTCCGGCGTCACTCCCGCACGAGGCCAGCGTGTGGCGCTGCAGCGCCGGGAATGCATTGCGGCTGAGGGCGTTCGGGCCAGACGGGCCGGCACGGTGTTCCTGATTCGCTCTACACTTGCAACCGCGGCCTCTGCCGCATCTGCCTCGAGGAGCCTAGTGGGTCAGTCCGGACGGTTTACCGGCGCATGGCTGTTGTCGATCGTGGCCGTCCTGCTGGCGCCCTCCGGTGCGGGGGCACTCTCGATCGGGGGCGATGCCAGCCTCACGAGCGACTACATCTTCCGCGGGATCTCCGAAAGTGGCGGGAGCGGCGCCGCGCAGCTCGATCTGCACGTCACGACCTCGGGAGGCACCTTTGCCGGCGCATTCGCTTCCACGCTCTCGCGGGTCGACTACCGGGGCTGGGACTACGAACTGGAAACCTACCTGGGGCACCGATTTGACCTCAGCCCAAGCTGGAGTACCAGCGTCACGGCGGTGAACTACTCCTATCTGAAGGGGAACGTGCCCTTCTCGAACGACTACCAGGAGCTGTCGGTATCGGTTTCCTATCTGGACCGCTGGACACTGACCGCCTCGGCCGCACCCAACGCAGTGCGGTACATGTACCACACCCGGCTGGGTCGCTATTTCGCTTATGTCGCGGACGCCGCAGGACAGATTCCCGTCTACGGCCCGCTGTTCGCCACCGCAGGGGTGGGCTACTACTCGCTGACTGGTCCGGACCCTGGCGGCTACGTTTATGGGAATATCGGATTAGCTTTTGAATACAAAGCTTTACGCATTGACGCGGGGTACTACGCGGTGCAGGACCGGGCCGAATACCTGTTCCCCTACGGACGCGCGCGCGACCGCTTCGCCGCGACCCTGAGCTGGCATTTCTGACCCCCTGGGAAGGCGAGCCTCCCGGGGGAGCGACCCGGCGGGTCAGGCGATCGCGGGGGAGCGACCCTGCGGGAAAATCGCCGCCCATTGAACCGGGGCGTCCCTCTGCGACACTTACCCGCAAAGGAATGACAAGCGTGAGAGGTCCACACCATAGCGAGCCCACATGCTCGGCGGCAGAGCCTGGATGGCGGGGAGGGGCTTCGCCCGCCCGTGAAGCCGAGCTGATCGCGCTGATCGCGAAGGGCGACCGGCGCGCCTTCGAGGAGCTCTACCATCTTTATCACCGCCGCCTGGCGCGTTTTCTGACTCGCCTGACGCGCCGCTACGACGTTGCCGAGGAGGTGATCAACGACACCTTCTGGATCGTCTGGCGCAAGGCGGCCGATTTCCGCGGCGACTCCCAACCATCCACCTGGATACTGGGTATTGCTTACCGGCGGGCCAGAAATGCGTTCCGCGCCTCGGCACGGGCCGGTTCCATCGAGAACCTCGACGCGCATCCGCCGCCACCTACCAGCGACGAACCGATGCGCCGGGAGGAACTGCGCGACTGGCTCGTCCAGGCACTCAGTCAGCTTCCCGTGGAGCAACGTCTCGCGGTAGAGCTGTGCTACGAGCTGGGTTATTCGTGCGAGGAGATCTCTGAAATCATGGGCTGTCCCGTCAACACGGTGAAGACGCGCCTGTTCCACGCGCGTGCCAAGCTGCAAAAGCTGCTTCCCGTGCTGGGTGGAAGCGCCCCTTCCGATGAGCGAGGCAGGAAATGATTGCGTCCGATGATCGCGGTCTGCACGACGAAGTGTGGCTCCTGCTGCCCTGGCTGGCGAATGGCCGTCTCGGGGCAGCGGATCGGGAGCGCGCCGAGGACCATGTGCGTCACTGCGCTGCGTGCAAGCAGGAGCTGGCTCAGCAGGAACTGATGTGCAGTGCTTTCGCCGAACCCGATCGCGTGATCTATGCGCCGGGTCCGTCGTTCCGCAAACTGATGGAGCGCATCGATGCCGCACCTGCGGACAGGATGGATCCCACGGCCGAGGACGAAGCGGGACAGCCAGCTGCTCGCGCGGGCGACCGCGTGACCGAACTCACTACCGAACTCAGCAAGGCACCGGTGACCCGTGTCGCGGGCGCGCGCCTGGATCGCATGTCCCTGTGGCGACCGCCGGGACTCGCCTGGGCGGCAAGTTTCCTGCTCCTGTTCGCAGTGACGGGGTTGCTCACCACCCTGTATCACTGGTCCGCACCCGTTTACAGCACGCACACTGACTCCGCACCCACGACACCCGGCGTACTGCATATCGCTCTCGACCGCAGACTGACGATCGGCGACGTAGAGGAGATGATGCGGGCCGACGGTGCTCGCATTGTCGAAGGACCGGGCGATACCGGTATTGTTGGCGTGACGCCGACGCGGCCAGTCAATGGACCCGGTACGTCGGCCGGCATGAAGCAGGAGCTGCGTGCCCTGTCGGCACGGTTGCGCGCCGATCCGCGTGTCCTGTGGGTGCAGCCCCTGGCAGATAGCGATACACCGGCTGAGCCACGAGTGCCGGTGTCCCCGGATCGCTGATGCGTGCACTGGCGCAGCTGTGCGCTGTGGCCGCGGTGCTGCTGGTGGCGGCGGTGAGCTTACCCGCGCGCGCCGACGATTCGTCATCGAGATTCGATTCCGGTCACCAGTTCGTGGTGGTGACCTTCGCCAACGTACCCCATCGCCCGGCCGCCCGCGCCGGTACGACCGGCAGACGCTACGCAGGCGACAGTTACGGCGTCGCGCAGAACGCACACGATCAGGCGCGTCGCGTCGCAAGCGCGTACTCGCTGCGGCAGGTGGCCAGCTGGCCCATCAAGGAACTCTCGGTCCATTGCGTGGTGTACGAGATCACTGACTCGCGACCACTGGCCGACGTGCTCACCGCTCTGAGCAGGGACCCTCGCGTCACCCTTGCACAGCCACTGCAGGAGTTCCGTACACTGACGGCGGATTCCGCCGCGGGCTCCAGCACCTACAACGACCCGCTCTACGGCCTGCAGACCAACATGGTCAGATTGGGCATCGCGGCGGCGCACGAGCGCACTCAGGGTGCGGGTGTGCGGGTCGGCTTGATTGACACCGGAGTTGACGCGAGTCATCCCGACCTGCAGGACCGCATCGCGCGCAGCAGTTCCTTCGTCGGCGGGAACTCGCCCGCGACCGCGGCTTACCGTCACGGGACGGCCATGGCCGGCCTCATCGCGGCCGTGGCCAACAACCGGATCGGCATGGTCGGCATCGCGCCGCTGGCGCGTATCGAAGTCTTCGAAGCCTGCTGGCAGCTCGAGCCCAACAGCGATGCCGCCGCCTGCAACACGTTCACGCTGGCGCAGGCGCTGGCCGCGGCGATCGAATCGCGGGTGCCGCTGATCAACCTCAGCATCGCCGGCCCGCCCGACCCGTTGCTGGGAGCCCTGGTACAGAGCGGCCTGAAGCGCGGAGTGATCTTCGTCGGCTCGGTCTCCGCTCAAACCGGCTCCTTCCCCACCAGTGTCGAGGGCGTGATCGGCGCGGGAAGCAGCGAACAGCAGCAACCCGGCGCCTCGCTTTACGCACCGGCCACGCACGTTCTGACACTGCGCCCCGCGGCACAGTACGATTTTGAGTCCGGCACCTCGGTGGCCGCTGCCGAGGTCACCGGGATGATCGCACTGCTGTTGAGCCTGGATTCACGGCTCACGGCCGATTCGGCCATCGCCCTGCTGAAGGGTACCGGTGCGCAGTCCGTGGCACTGGATGCGGGAGCAGCGGTGGCCAGGCTGGAAGCCGCTCGCGGCAACAGCCGCCTCGCCTCGCGCTCGTTGCGCTGATCGCGCCGGTTGCGCTGCTGGCGCTGCGAAACCCGCGCCTCAGATCCGGATGACGACCTTGCCGACGGCGCCAAGCTGCTGGTGGCGGAAGGCCTCCGCCGCCGCGTCGAATTCAAACACCTTGTCGATTACCGGCTTGATGCGATTGCCGTCCACGGCGCGGCAGAGCTCCTCGAGCATGGCGCGATTGCCGACGAAAATACCGTGCATGCTGGCCCCTTTGACCATGACCAGGCCCGGGTTGGTGTCGCCCTGGAATCCGGCGAGGAATCCGATCATGCAGATGTGACCCCCATAGGCGACTGCGCGCATCGAGCGCGCCAGGGTTCCGGCGCCGCCGACTTCTATGATGTGATCCACGCCGCGGCCGCCGGTCAGACGCAGGACCTCCTGCTCCCAGTCCGGCGTGCGGGTGTAATTGATGCCGGCCTCGGCACCCATCTGACGCCCGCGCTCCAGTTTCGCATCGCTGGAGGAAGTCATGAACACACTGGCACCCGCCGCCCGTGCGATCTGCAGCGCGAACATGGACACGCCGCCCGTGCCCATGACCAGCACGCTATGGCCCGGTTTGACGCCGCCCGTGCGCACCAGGCTGTTCCATGCGGTAACACCCGCGCACGTCAGTGTCGCCGCCTCTTCGAACGAGAGTGACGCCGGGATGGTCACTGCATCGTGCTGGTCCATGACGACGTACTGAGCCAACACACCATCGGCGGGAGCACCCAGTGCCACGAGCGGTCCGGGCGGGGGTCCTTCGATCCATCCCTGGAAGAAGGTCCCGGTCACGCGATCGCCCTTCTTGAAACGCGTGACACCGGCTCCCGCCTCGATGACTTCACCCGCGCCGTCGGAAAGAGGAATCGTGTCGCGCGCCACCGGGCCGCCGAAGTAGTGCCCGGTCACGACCAGCTGGTCGCGAGAGTTGAGCGAGGCGGCGCGCATGCGCACGAGGATCTGACCCGCACCGGCGCGCGGCTCGGGTAACTCCACCGCGCGCAGGCCCTCGAGGCTCTGCGCACCCTTCTGGACGACGTAGGCTTTCATGCTGGTACCTTCCCGGGCCGGCGCTCGCGGGAGCGAAGCGCCACGCCCGCATCTTTGGCCGGCGGGCCGGCGCCGTCAACCGCCGGCCGGCTGTTATGTTGCGCGTCCGATACAACCGCGGCGCGATTCGCTCTGGGAAAAGAATCTCCGCTCTGTGGGGAGAGCCCCAGACGGGCGGTCAGGCGCCTTATCTGCAACATCAGACGGTGGCGTTGCAGCGCCCACGAAACGTGGTTGTCAGTCGCTCGTCACCGTACCGGGATGTGCTCGGTCAGACGGTGTCAACCGGTGATGCTTCAAGGGGGTTGTCTATGAAACGCTGCGCAGGTGTTGCTGGCGCGCCAACGCGGGCGCATGGTCGGTCGGGTGGTGCACTGCGGGTCATCCTGGCGGGAATGTGTGCCGCGGTGGCGGCGCTGCCCGCGCTCGCGGAAGACCAGATCGAGGAAGTGATCGTCACGGCGCAGAAACGCACCGAGAACGTGCAGGAAGTGCCGATCGCGATCACGGCGATCGGCGCCGCGGTGCTCGAGCAGAAGGGCATCAGCAACGTTTCACAGCTCAGCAACTTCGCACCGAACGTCAATCTGGATGCGGGCACGCCCTTCTCGGGCTCCGACACGGTGTTGTCGGCCTACATCCGTGGCATCGGCCAGGACGATTTCGCCTTCAACCTGGATCCGGGCGTCGGTGTTTACGTGGATGGTGTGTATCTCGCACGCAGTGTGGGCGCCAACACCACGATGCTCGACGTGGATCGCGTCGAGATCCTCAAGGGACCACAGGGCACGCTGTTCGGACGCAACTCCATCGGCGGCGCCATCTCGATCGTCACTCGCGACCCCGGCAACGAGTTCATGGTGAAGGGAGACATCACCACCGGCTCGCGGCAGCGCCTGGACGCCAAGGTATCGTTCGATGTCCCGTTCAACGACTGGATCACCAGCACGATCTCCTTCTCCTCGCAGAAACAGACCGGCTACCAGCACCGGATTCCGTACGTGCAGGGCAACGCCGGCGGGTCCGCCGGGATTCCGGACTGCACCACGGCGACCTGTCCCTACGTCGTGGATGCCGCGCAGGCCTTTCCCGCCGCGGGATACCAGACGGCCTCCGATGAAGGCGGCACGAACAAGTGGAGCGGCCGCGCCAAGGTGGTATTCCGCCTGACCGACGACCTGAAGCTGACCGCCACCGGTGACTATCTCAACGTGGACCAGCCGGCCTCGGCCAACACCGTGATCGGCATCAACAACGCGCAGCTGGGACCCAGCGGCCTGTCCGGAATCTCCAACCTGTGCCTGCTCGGGCCGGCCTCCCCCGTCCCGGTCACCATTGCGTTCGGTGTACTGTGCACGCAGCCTCGCGGCGGGTTGAGCCCGACGCCAACGCCGATGCCCATCTCACCGCCGCTCTATGGTGCGAATGCGGACGGTAATCCATACAACAACTACCTCCCGTACGACTCACGCTTCGAGACGGGCAACATCGACACCAGCTACGCCACCGGCAACAGCTTCTCCAAACTGAAGAACTGGGGTGTCGGCACGACGTTCGACTGGTCGATCGGCCACGGGATGAACCTGAAGCTGATCAGCGCCTATCGCGACATGCACTGGGATGCGGGCATGGACCTCGATGGCTCGCCGGAGGCGGTGCTGCAGACCTCGTTCGACATGATCCAGCATCAGAATTCGCAGGAGCTGCAGCTGAACGGGGTGGCGGTCGATGACCGTCTGAACTACGCCGTGGGCGCGTACTACTTCGAGGAGTCCGGTCACCTGCATGACTATGTGACCTTCCCCATGGGCATCCTGATGATCGACGGGCCCAACGACCTGAGCACCAGGGCCGAGGCGATCTACGCCCACCTGAACTTCAAGATCACCGATCAGTGGGGTCTCACCCTCGGTGGCCGCGAGACGCACGAGCACAAGGAGTTCGCCGGCTACCAGACGGACGACAACGGCCTGTCCTACAAGATCACCGGCTGCTTCCCGCCGGGTGCGCCCAACACGCTGGGCGCGCCCGCCAACCTGACCTGTCAGGAGGTCCTCGGATTCCCGGTGACGGGCAGCCCGTACACCTACTACCCCACGGGTCCGTTCACGCAGGTTTACAACAACTTCTCCCCCACCGCGGGCTTCGAGTTCCACATCGACCGCGATCAGATGCTCTATGCCTCCTACTCCAAGGGCTACAAGACGGGCAGCTGGACCACGCGCCTGTCGAGCCCGCATCCGACATACGACTCGACGCTGCATTTCAACCCCGAGTTCGCTCAGTCGGAGGAAGTGGGTTACAAGTCGGAGCTGCTGCAGCATCGGCTGCGGCTGAACCTGGCCGGCTTCCACACCAAGTACGACAACATCCAGCTGAACTCGCAACAGGGCATCTCGCCAACGATCGTCAACGCGGGGGATGCGACGATCTATGGCTTCGAAGTGGAGGCCGAGGCCGTGCTGGGCGGCGGGTTCTCGGTGAATGCCTCGGCCGGCTATACGCATGCCGCGTACGACCGGCTGAACGATGTCATCGACAACGGTTACCTGTTGACGAGCTATTCCTGCCCGGAGAGCAGTCCGAATGCCCCAGCGCCCTATTCCGCGCCGGCGGGATCCTCGAACGCCGCCGTCCTGGCCGGCCAGACTGCGGTGGCGCAGTCGTTCCGCAACGGCCAGTGTCAGCTGCCCAAGACACCGAAGTTCAAGGGCTATGTGGGACCGCAGTACGAGTTCAATCTGCCCAATAGCGGCGCGCTCATGCTCAATGCCGACTGGACTTACATCACCAGGGAGTACAACGACATCGGCAACACCTGGCAGCTCGCCCGCCCTGACATGAGCCTGATCAATGCCTCGCTCACGTACAAGGCGCCGAGCCGGCAGTGGGAGATCGCCGTGGGGGGCAACAACATCGGCGACAAGCGCTACGTCGTCAGCGGCCAGAACCAGGGCGGCGTCGCTGTCATCGATGCGTCCTACAACCCGCCGCGCGAGTGGTTCGCCGCGTTCCGCTATCGACCTTCGCTGGGCGGGAGCAAATAAAGGGCAGGCCCGGCCTGGCTGCCTCCAGCCAGGCCGTGGCGAGCCGTTCGCCTGCCGCTTCCCCCAAGGAGGATGGCGGCGCACGGACGCGTCGCGGTAGTCTGCTCATACGGCAGGTCTTGCCGTCCCGGTCACGATTTGCGTGCACCGGGGCTTCGAGGAGAACCCCATGCGCATGCGCCGACTCGGCAATACCGGCCTGATCGTCTCGGAACTGTGCCTCGGCACCATGACCTTCGGCGACGGTGAAGGACTGTGGCGCGCCGTCGGGCAGCTCGACCAGGCCGCCACCGACGGTGTCATCCGCGCCGCCCTGGATGGCGGCATCAATTTCATCGACACAGCCGATGTCTACCACGCCGGCCGCTCCGAAATGCTGACCGGCCAGGCGCTGCGCAATCTGGGCATCCCGCGCCAGCAGGTGGTGCTGGCGACCAAAGTGCACGGGCGCATGGGCCGCGGACCGAATGATGCGGGCCTGAGCCGCGGCCATATCCTCCATGCGGTGGATGAGAGCCTGCGGCGCCTGCATATGGATTACATCGATCTGTACCAGATCCACGGCCTGGATGCGGTCACGCCGATCGAGGAGACGCTGAGCGCGCTCAACGATTGCGTGCGCGCGGGCAAGGTGCGTTATATCGGGCTGTGCAACCTGAGCGCATGGCAGATCGCCAAGTCGCTGTGGATCTCGGAGCGGCGCGGGTTCGAACGCTTCCAGAGCGTCCAGGCCTACTACACCATCGCCGGCCGCGACCTCGAGCGCGAGGTCGTTCCGCTCGCGAAAGACCAGCAGCTGGCCATTCTGCCGTGGAGTCCGCTGGCCGGCGGGTTGCTGAGCGGCAAGTTCAAGCGCGATGCGCAGGGACCGGAAGGCGCGCGCCGCGCCACGTTCGACTTTCCACCCGTGGACAAGGAGCGCGCCTTCAACGTGATCGACGCCATGCGGCCGATCGCGGATGCGCACGACGTATCGATCGCGCGAGTCGCGATTGCGTGGCTGCTGGCGAGGCCCGCCGTCACCTCGGTGATCATCGGCGCGCGCAACGAAGCGCAGCTGCATGACAACATTGCCGCCACCGGACTGAAACTGACGGCGGCGGAACTGGAGACGCTGGATCAGGTGTCGGCGTTGCCGCGGGAGTATCCGGGCTGGATGCTGGAACTGCAGTCGGCGGACCGGCTCAACATCCTCAATCCGCCGCAGACCTGAAGCGGCCTGAAGCGGCCGGCCACCGCCGCCAGCGGCGAGCGGTTTGCCGGCCGGGCACGACCGAGGGCGGCGGACCGATAGCGCGAAGTCAGCGCCGGCCGACCGCGCCGCGACAGATGCGCTCGCACAGCTGCGGGAAATCGATGCCCGCCGCGCGCGCCGCCTGCGGCAGCAGGCTGGCCGCCGTCATGCCCGGGAGCGAGTTCGCCTCCAGGCACCACAACCCACCGGTGGGGTCCATGCGAAAATCGATGCGGCTGTAGGACCCGAGTTTGAGGGCCGCATGCGCCCGGAGCGCGAGCTGCTGCAGCTGCGCCGCGGTCGCGGGCGGCAGATCCGCCGGAAACACCTCGCGCGCCCCGCCCTTCTGGTACTTCGCCTGGTAGTCGAAGATCTCCCCGGGCGTGATGATCTCGCCCACGGGCAGCGCCGTGCCCTCCAGCACGCCCACGGTCAGTTCGCGACCCGGGACGAACCGCTCCACCATGACTTCATCGTCAAAGCGACCGGCCACCTGCAGCGCGGCGGCCAGTCCCTCCGGCTGACGCACGATGCTCAGGCCCACCGTCGAACCCTGCTTGTTGGGTTTGACGACCACCGGCCAGCCCAGAACGCTTTCCACCTCGCGCGGGGTCACCGGTGACATGAGCCAGTCCGCGGTCGGAACCCCGGCGCCGCGAAACAGTCGCTTGGACAGATCCTTGTCCATCGCCGTCGCGCTCGCAATGTGATTGCTGCCGGTGTACGCCAGGCCGGCCAGGTCCAGCACCGCCTGGATGCGCCCGTCCTCGCCGGCGCCGCCGTGCAGCGCCAGGAACACGACGTCCACGTCGCGGATATCGGTGGCGCTGCTCGTAAGCTGAAGGGCGGTCTCGCGCATCCCGGCAAGCACGGAACTCGACGGCGGTTCCGGACCCACACCGCTGGTCAGCAGACGCTGTTCGGCGCTCGGAGCGAGCCGGCCCGTGGCTGTATCGACGGCTGTGACCTCGTGGCCCAGGCTGCGCAGCGCCGGAATGATCTGCGCTGCGCTTGCGATGGAGACGTCCCGCTCCTCGCTGGTGCCCCCGAACAGTACTGCGATCTTCATGGTGCGCATCTTCGCATCGGGGAGTGCCCCCGTGCGTGCCGCACATCGCAGCCCCGATAGGACGGAGCCGATCGGATTGCAATGGATCCGGTCCGATTCCTCAGAACGGATAGCGGCGCGGCGTGGTCTGCACCGTGATCCAGCGCAGCTCGGTGAACTCGTTGATCCCAGCCCGGCCTCCGAAGCGCCCGTAGCCCGAGGCCTTCACCCCACCGAAGGGCATCTGAGCCTCGTCGTGCACCGTGGGGCCATTGATATGGCAGATGCCGGTCTCGATCCGCCGTGCCAGCTCCAGCGCACGTGCGATGTCCCGAGTGAACAGCGCCGCCGACAGGCCGTATTCAGTGTCATTGGCGAGCCTCACGGCCTCATCCGCGGACTTCACCCGGGTGATGGACACCTGGGGACCGAACGACTCTTCACGGAACAGGGCCATTTCCGGCGTCACCCGATCGACCACGATGCCCTGCATGATGGTGCCGTCGCTCTGCCCGCCGCACAGCAGCTTCGCGCCCTGGGCGACGGCGTCGTTCACCAGTCGCTGTACCCGCTCAACCGTTGGCTTGCCGACAACCGAACCCAGCACGAAATCACCCTTGCGCGGGTCACCCGTCGGCAGCGCGGCAACGCGCTTCGCGAGCTTCGCCGCGAACTCATCAGCCACCTTCTCATCAACGATGACACGCTCGGTGGACATGCAGATCTGTCCCGAGTTGGCGTACGCGCCGAAGACGGTCGCATCGACGGCGGCATCGAGGTCCGCATCCTCGAGGACGATGAGCGGCGCCTTGCCACCCAGCTCCAGCAGCACGGGCTTCAGATATTTCGCAGCCAGCAGCGCAATGATCCGGCCGACGCGCGTCGAGCCGGTGAAGTTGACTCGCTTCACGGCAGGATGCGACACCAGCGCTTCCGCAACAGCTTCGGCATCCTTCGCATCGTGCGTGATGACGTTGACGACACCCTCGCCGAGTCCGGCTTCGTTCAGCACTGTGCCGATGAGCCGGTGCGTGGCGGGACAGACTTCGGAGGCTTTGAGGATCACCGTGTTGCCACAAGCCAGAGGCACGGCGATCGCGCGCACACCCAGGATGACGGGTGCGTTCCACGGGGCTATACCCAACACGACACCGACAGGCTGGCGGATGGCCATCGCCAGGCTGCCCGGAACGTCGGAAGGTACGACCTCACCACCGATCTGGGTGGTGAGGGCCGCCGCCTCGCGCAGCATGTTGGCGGCCAGGTGCACGTTGAAGTGACCCCAGCCGGCGGTCGCTCCGGTCTCCGTGGTCAGGATGGCGGCAAACTGCGCGGAGCGCGCTTCGAGCAGCTGCGCTGCCTCGTTGAGCCGGGCGCGCCGCTCGCTCGGACCGAGAGCGGACCAGTTGGGGAATGCCGCGGCGGCAGCGTCTGCTGCGGCTCGCGCATCCTGCACCGATGCCGCAGCGGCCCGGGTCGCCACGTCGCCCGAGATCGGGTTCAGCCGGTTGAAGGTGGCGGACTTCGCGGCGGGGACGTCGCGCCCCGCGATGAGCAGGCTGATCTCTTCCATGGTGGTTCCCCCGTAAGACTCACGGCACCAGCGAGTAGTCGGTCTGATTCCTGGCGTAGGCGGTGAAATAATCCAACGCGTGAGGGTTGGCCACCGCGTCGCGGTTGGCCGCGCGCTCGGGCGCGACGCCGAGCAGGATCTTGCGCACCGGCACTTCCATCTTCTTGCCGGTGAGTGTGTAGGGGATGGCCTCCACCTGGTAGATGCGGTCGGGCACGTGCCGCGGCGAGTATTCGCGCCGCAGCGTCGCCCGGATCTGCTCGCGCAACCCCTCATCCAGTGCCAGGCCGTCCTTGAGTTTCACGAACAGCGGCATGAAGAACCGGCCGTGCGGCAGGTCGAGGTTCACGATGAGCGAGTCGTCGATCTGCGGCAGCGTCGCGAGCGAGCGATAGATTTCCGCCGTGCCGATGCGCACGCCATGGCGGTTGAGGGTGGCATCCGAGCGGCCGAGCACGAAGGCGCCGCCGCGCTGGTTGATGCGGAAGAAATCGCCATGGCGCCAGACCCCCGGATACTCCTGGAAATACGATTCGAGGTAGCGCTTGTTGTCCGTGTCGTTCCAGAAGCAGACGGGCATGGAGGGCATGGGCTCGGTGAGTACGAGTTCGCCCACCTGATCGATGACCGGCTCGCCCCGATCGTTGTAGGCGTACACCGCCGCTCCGAGCGCCCGCGCCTGGATCTCGCCCGCGTACACCGGCAGGATGGAGGCGCCCCCCACGAATCCCGTGCACACGTCGGTGCCACCGCTGCCGGAGGCGACCCACAGATCCTCCTTCACATTGCGATAGATCCACTCCATGGCCTCGGGCGTCACGGGCGAGCCGGCAAGCGTCACGGCCTGCAGGGTCTGCAGGCTATATTTGTCCCTGGGAACGAACCCGCCCTTCTCCAGGGCGGCCACGTAGGTGGGGCTCGTGCCGAACACCGACGTGCCCGAGTCGTCGACCATCTTCCACAGCACATCCGGGCTCGGCCACGCCGGATTGCCGTCGTACAGCACAGGTACGACATCCGACAGGAGCGCGCTCGCCAGGAAGTTCCACATCATCCAGCCGGTGGTGGTGAAGAAGAACAGCCGCTCGCCCGGATGCGAATCGAAGTTGAAGGCCAGGTGCTTGAGCTGCTCGAGCACGATGCCGCCATGGCCGTGGCAGATCGGTTTGGGCAGGCCGGTGGTGCCGGAGGAGAACAGGATCCACAACGGGTGCGCGAACGGCACCTGCTCGAAGCGGAACTCCGCGACCGACACGGGCGGATGCACGAACAACTCGTCCCACAGGCGTGTGTTGGCGGACAGCGGCGCGCGATCGTCCGGGTTCAGGTACGGCAGATAGATGACATGACGCAGCGTGGGAAGCTGCCCGATGATCTTCTGCACCTCGGCCTTGCGATCGAACGGCTTGCCACCGTACTGGTAGCCATCGACGCAGAACATCACTTTCGGCTCGAGCTGCGAATACCGGTCGAGCACGCCGCGCGTACCGAAATCCGGGCCGCAGCTCGACCAGATGGCACCGATGCTGGTCGTGGCCAGCATCGCCACGATGGTGTGCGGAATGTTGGGCATGTAGGCGACCACGCGGTCGCCCGGTTGCACGCCGAGCTTGCGCAACTGCGTGGCGAGTACCCGGACCTGCCCGCCCAGGTCCTCCCATGACATCACCGACAGCGGCGTACGCTCGCTGAGGTGCATGAGCGCGGTCGCATCCGCCCGCTCGTGGCGCAGAGCATGCTCGGCGTAGTTGAGTCGCGCGCCGGGGAACCACACCGCACCCGGCATCCGGCGATCGGCGAGCACCCGGGTGTGGGGTGCCGAGGACTGCACCTTGAAATAATCCCAGATCGCCTGCCAGAACGCGTCCAGGTCGTCCACCGACCAGCGCCACAGCGCCTCGTAGCTGTCGAACTGCAATCCCCGCTCCCGCTGCAGCCAGCGCCGGAACGCCGTGAGATTGGATTTCTCCACGCGCTGCGCGCTGGGGGTCCACAGCAGGTCGCCTTCATTCACCATCAGCCTCTCCACCCGGCGTGGCCGGGCTCCATCACACTCTTTCCAGGATCATGGCGATGCCCTGGCCGACACCGATGCACATGGTGCACAGGGCATAGCGGCCGCGGATCGCAGCGAGTTGGTATGTTGCGGTCGTCGCGAGGCGTGCGCCCGACATGCCGAGCGGGTGTCCGAGCGCGATCGCCCCGCCGTTGGGATTCACGTGCGGCGCATCCTCGGGAACACCAAGCTGCCGCAGGACGGCCAGGCCTTGCGAGGCGAACGCCTCGTTCAGCTCGATGACTTCCATCCTGCCGATGTCGAGCCCGGCGCGCGTCAGCGCCTTGCGGCTCGCGGGCACGGGACCGATTCCCATGATGCGGGGTGCGACTCCGGCGGTAGCGGTCGTGATGATGCGCGTACGGGGCTCGAGTCCGAAGCGCGCGGCCGCGGATTCCGAGGCAACGATCAGCGCACAGGAGCCATCATTGACGCCCGAGGCATTGCCGGCAGTCACCGTGCCGTTCGCACGGAAGGGTGTGGGCAGTTTCGACAGTTGCTCGAGAGTGGTCTCGGGACGCGGATGCTCGTCGCGCGTCACGCTGAGCGCTTTGCCTTTGCGTTGCGGGATCTCCACCGGAATGATTTCGGACTCGAAGAATCCGCGTGCCTGGGCGGCGGCGGCGCGTTGCTGGCTGCGCAGCGCGAAACGGTCCTGATCCTCTCGGGAGATGCCGAAGTCCGCGGCCACGTTCTCGCCGGTCTCCGGCATCGAGTCCACGCCATACTGGCGCTGCAGCTTTGGATTGATGAAGCGCCAGCCGATCGTCGTGTCGTAGATCTCTGCCGTGCGGCTGAAGGCCGAGTCGGCCTTGGGCATGACGAAGGGAGCGCGCGACATCGACTCCACACCGCCTGCGATCACGAGGTCCGCATCTCCGGCCCTGATGGCGCGCGCCGCCATGCCGAGCGCGTCCAGCCCCGAGCCGCAGAGCCGGTTGAGGGTCGCGCCCGGAACGTCCACGGGCAGCCCGGCCAGCAGTGCTGCCATGCGCGCCACGTTACGGTTGTCTTCGCCCGCCTGGTTGGCGCAGCCCAGCAGGACTTCATCGATGGCCGTGGGATCGAGAGAGGGGTTGCGTGCAATGAGCGCTGCGATGGGAATTGCCGCAAGATCGTCGGTGCGCACACCCGCCAGCGCGCCGCCGTAACGTCCGATCGGAGTCCGCACGGCGTCGCAAATGAAAGCGTCAGTCATGGCCTGTATTCCGCTGCGTATCGGTGGGTCGCGAATCATACCGCCCATGCCCCGCCACGCCGCGCCCGGCAGGGGTGCGGCGGCGGTCGTGCACGTGGGAGGATCGCAGCGGGAGCAGGGTACAGAGTGTCGTGCGTTTATCGCACTTTGCAGGGATTGCTGGTATCATGATCGCATGCTGCACTCTAAAACATTTCCCAAGAGCTCGGGTGCGTTTATCGCACCCCGCGTGATGAGTTCCACCGACCCCGAGAACGCCCTGTTCCGCGGTGGCGATCCAGACTTCATGACCTCCCTTGCGCGCGGACTACATGTCATTCGAGCCTTCGCCGGTGTCGACCGCAGGCTGACGATCGCTGACGTGAGTCGTGCTACGGGGCTTACCCGGGCGGTCGTGCGCCGCTGCCTCTACACCCTGCGTGAACTGGGCTATGCGGCCACGGACGGCCGCATGTATTTCCTGCAGCCCAAGATCCTCAATCTCGGATACGCCTATCTGTCCACAGCGCCGGTGCCGATCGCAGCTCAACCGGTGCTCGAAGAAATGAGCGAAACGCTGGGAGAGGCCTCTTCCGTCGCCGTACTGGACGACGGCGCCGTCGTTTATGTGGGACGCGCTGCGACCAAGCGCATCATGTCGGTCACGCTCGGTGTCGGCAGCCGGCTGCCGGCTTACTGCACGGCGCTGGGCCGTGTGTTGCTGGCTCACCTGACCGATGAGCAGGTGGATACCGAGCTGTCCAAGGTTGACTTCGTGCAGCACACCAAACACACCATCACCTCGCGCTCCCGCCTCGAAGAGATCCTCGGCTCGGTCCGCGCGGAGGGCTTTGCCCTGAACGACCAGGAGCTCGAGATCGGCCTGCGCTCGATCGCGGTGCCGGTGCGTAACGTGGTGGGTACGGTCGTGGCCGCCATGAATGTCAGCACGCAGGCCTCACGGGTGTCGCGCCGGGAACTGCTGGAGAGATGCCTGCCGGTGCTGCGCGGCGCCGCCGACAAACTCAGCAGCCAGCTGCCGCCGCCGCGCTGAGCCGGCCGTCGAGCTGAGCCGGCCGTCGAGCTGAGCCGGCCGTCGCGCTGAGCCGGCCAACTCCCCGCCGCTGGTACGCTTTCTGGCCGAGCAGGTGCGCGCCGCGGCCTGAGCGGCGGCGGGGGTGCGCGTTTTCCTGCAGCCGGGCAGTGGCCCCAAGTAAACTGGGGGCATGTTCGCATCGCTGCCGCCCGTCACGCGGGCCCTCATCCTGATCAACGTCGGTGTCTTCCTGCTACAGCAGCTCGTCCCGGGCCTGCTGCAGGCCTGGTTCGCACTGTGGCCGCTGGGCGCGGGTTTCGAGCCCTGGCAGGTGCTGACCTACGCCTTCCTGCATGGGAGCTTCATGCACATCTTCTTCAACATGTTCGCCCTCTTCATGTTCGGCGGCGCGCTGGAGAGTTACTGGGGGCGGCAGCGTTTCGTGGCATTCTATGTCGCCAGCGTGGTCGCCGCGGCACTCACGCAGCTGACCGTCCAGGTGATGGCCGGCGCCGGGGAACCGGTCATTGGCGCATCCGGGGGCGTATTTGGGCTGCTGCTGGGCTTTGCCTGGTACTTCCCGAGGCAGCGGATCGTGCTGCTGTTTCCTCCCATTCCGATGCCTGCCTGGCTCTTCGTCACGCTCTACGGCGCTCTGGAGCTGTTTCTGGGAGTGACCGGCGCGCAGGCCAGCGTCGCTCATTTCGCCCACCTGGGCGGCATGCTGGGTGGCGCCATCATGCTGCTGCTGTGGCGCGCGCAGGATGGGTCTGCGCCGCGCCGCCGGGGCTGGTAAGCGCCGCGCCGCCGAGGCTGGTCAGCGCCAGGCCGCCGCAGGCCGGCACACACAGCTTGAATTCCGCCACCCCGCACGTTCAAAATCCCGCGCCCGAAAGGACCGGGAGGGAACTTTTTGAAGCACCCTCCCTCTAGGCAAACCTATGATCAAGACCGAGCATCTGAGCAAGCGCTACGAATCGCTCGTGGCGGTCAGCGACGTCAGTTTCCAGGTGGGTCCCGGAGAGGTACTGGGCTTCCTCGGACCCAACGGGGCCGGCAAGACCACCACCATGCGCATGCTCGCGGGGTTCGTGACGCCCAGCGCCGGGACCGCCAGCATCTGCGGTCACGACATCGCCACCGACCCGCTGGGCGCCAAGGCCAGCCTCGGCTACCTGCCGGAGGGTGCACCCACCTACGGCGAGATGACGGTACGTCGCTTCCTGGATTTCATCGCGGACCTGCGGAGGCTGGAGGGAGACCGCCGGCGCGCGCGCCTGGACTATGTGATCCAGAGGCTGCAGCTCTCCTCCGTGCTCGAGCAGAGCATCGAAACGCTGTCGAAGGGTTTCCGGCGGCGCGTGGGACTCGCGCAGGCCATCGTCCATGATCCGCCGGTCCTGATCCTCGACGAGCCCACCGACGGCCTCGATCCCAATCAGAAACACGAAGTGCGCACGCTCATCAATGAGATGGCGCGCGACAAGATCATTGTCATCTCCACCCACATCCTGGAAGAAGTGGATGCCGTCTGCACCCGCGCGATCATCATCGCGCGGGGACGCATCGTGGCTGATGACACTCCTTTGGCTCTCGAGGCGCGCTCCCGCTATTTCAACGCCGTGACGCTGCAACTGGAAAACGCTGACCAACTCGAAGCGGCCCGTGCGGCCGTTGCGGGTCTGCCGGCGGTGGCTGACGTCGAAGTCAGCCTGCGCGAGGCACGCCTGACGGCCTTGCCGCGCGCCGGTGCAACCATCCTGCCGGCACTGTCCGAGCTGGCCACGCGCCAGGGCCTGAAACTCAAGGAGCTGCACCTGGAATCGGGTCGGCTCGACGAAGTGTTCCGCACGATCACCGCCTGAACCGTTCCAGGCACGCACAAGGGCACGCCATGCGAAACGTGGGCATCATCCTGCGCCGCGAGCTAGCGAGTTACTTCGCGACCCCGCTCGCCTATGTCTTCATCCTCATCTTCCTGCTGCTGGCCAACGCCTTCACGTTCTACCTGGGCGGCTTCTTCGAGCGCGGCCAGGCCGACCTGCAGCCCTTCTTCAACTTCCATCCCTGGCTGTACCTGTTCCTGATCCCGGCGCTGTCGATGCGGCTGTGGGCCGAGGAGCGCAAGTCCGGCAGCATCGAGCTGCTGATGACCCAGCCGGTGACGCTGTGGGAGGCGGTGCTCGGCAAATTCCTGGCAGCCTGGATCTTCACGGCGATCGCCCTCGCGCTCACCTTCCCCCTGTGGATCACCGTCAACTACCTGGGCAGTCCGGACAACGGCACCATCCTGGCGGCCTATCTCGGCAGCCTGTTGCTGGCCGGCGGTTTCCTCGCCATCGGCTCGTGCATGTCGGCGCTGACGCGCAATCAGGTGGTGGCCTTCATCCTGGGCGTGGTGGGGTGCTTCCTGTTCCTGCTCGCGGGCTTCCCGCTGGTGCTGGATGTGTTCCGCGGCTGGGCGCCGCAAGTGCTGGTGGATGCGGTGGCCTCGCTCTCGTTCCTCACCCATTTCGAGTCGATCGCCAAGGGGGTCATCGACGTGCGCGACCTGCTCTACTTCGGGATGCTGATCGCGTTCTTCCTGCTGGCCACCTCCATCGCGCTCGACCTGCGCAAAGCGGACTAGGCGGACTGCGACATGACGAATCGCTCGACACTCGGAGGCGGGGCGCTGCTGGCGCTCGCCCTGCTGTTCATCGGACTCACCATCCTGTTCAGCCACGTCCTGCGCGGCTGGCGCGTGGACCTGACACAGAACCATCTGTATACGACCGCGCCCGGCACCGACAACATCCTCAGGAACATCCGCGAGCCGATCAACCTGTATTTCTTCTTCTCGGAGAAGACCGCCTCGCAGATCCCGCAGATCAAGACCTACGGGGTGCACGTACGCGAGTTCCTCGAGGAACTGGCGGCGCGTTCGGGCGGCAAGCTGCAGCTGCACGTGGTCGATCCGCAGCCCTTCTCCGAGGATGAGGATCGCGCATCCGAACTCGGCGTGCGTGGCGCGCCGGTCGGTCCGTCCGGCTCGCAACTGTACTTCGGGCTGGCCGGAACCAACTCCACCGACGGCCACCAGGCCATCGAGTTCTTCGATCCGGCCAAGGAGGAGTTCCTCGAGTACGACGTGGTGAAGCTGATCTACCAGCTCGCCAGTCCGAAGAAACCGGTGATCGCCTGGCTGTCGGGACTGCCCATGACTCCGGGCTTCGACCCGCAGACCGGCGGCATGCGCGACCCGTGGGTGGTGTACGGCCAGGCCGAGCAGCTGTTCGAGGTGCGGCCGCTGGAGCCGACCGCCACGAAGATCGATGCCGACGTCAGCGTGCTCGTGCTGGTGCACCCGAAGAATCTGCCGCCCGCGCTGCAGTTCGCCATCGACCAGTACGCGCTCAGGGGCGGGCACATCGCGGTGTTCGTGGATCCGCTCGCCGAGAGCGACACGGCCGGCGCCGACCCACAGAATCCCATGGCCGCGATGGCGGCCGACCGCTCCTCGCAGCTTGCGCCGCTGCTGGGCGCCTGGGGCGTGCAGTTCAACGCACGCCAGGTCGTCGCCGACCGTGGCCATGCGCTGACGGTGTCGATGCGTCAGGGGGATGCGCCGGTCCAGCACCTGGGCATCCTGGGGCTCGACAGCTCCTCCTTCGCGCGGGGCGATGTCATCACCGCGGGTCTCTCCAACGTCAACGTGGCGACGGCGGGCAGCCTGGAAGCAGTCAAGGGCGCCGCAACGAAATTCGAGCCGCTGCTGCAGTCGAGCACGGATGCGGCGCTGCTGCCGGTCGAGCGCTTCGCAATGCTGTTCGATCCGTCCACCCTGCGCGATGGCTTCAAGCCAACCGGCCAGCGCTACACGCTCGCCGCTCGTGTCACGGGAAATGTCAAAACGGCCTTCCCGGCAGGACCACCCGCCGGCGTGACGCTCGCCCCGGGGCAAACCGCTCTCAAGGAGTCCGCTAAGCCCATCGCCCTCGTCGTGTTCGCCGACACGGACCTGATGTCCGACTACCTCTGGGTTCACCAGCAGAACTTCTTCGGCCAGCGGGTCGCTCAGCCCTGGGCCAGCAACGGTGACCTGGTGTTGAACACGCTGGACAATCTTGCGGGCAGCGCCGACCTGATCAGCGTGCGCGGACGCGCGACGTTCACCCGGCCGTTCGAGCGGGTGGAAGCCCTGCGTCGCAGTGCCGACGATCGCTTCCGGGCCAAGGAGCAGGAGCTGGAGCGCCAGTTGCGCGACACCGAGGAGAAACTCACCGCGCTGCAATCACGCCGCAACGACAAGTCGGCGGTGATCCTGACACCCGAGCAGGAAAAGGAACTCGACCGCTTCCAGCAGGAGAAGCTGCGGATCCGCAAGGAACTGCGCGCCGTGCGCGCCGGGCTGGACGCGGACATCAAGGATCTGGGCACGCGGCTCAAGATCATCAACATCATCCTGGTGCCGGGCCTGTTCGCGGCGATCGCCCTGCTGGTCTGGTGGCTGCGCCGGCAGCGCCGCAACTCGCGTCAGGCAAACGAGGTCCGCTCATGAGTGCGCGCCGAGTCGTCGTCCTGCTGGTGGCCGGACTGCTGGTGGTGGCATTCGCCGTCTGGCTGTCGTCCAAACGGCATCTGGAGCGCTCCACGCTCGCCGGCGATGTGGTCCTGCAGGGATTGGAGAATGCGCTCAACACCGTGACCGAAGTGCGCCTGAGCAAGGGTGACGGCACCGCGGCCACCCTGAAGCGTGGCGCCGAGGGCTGGAACGTCGCCCAGCGCGACTACCCGGCCGATTCCGGCAAGGTGCGCAAGCTGCTGCTGGATCTGGCCGCGCTGAATGTCGTGGAAGAGAAGACCCGCACGCCGGCGAACTATCCGCTGCTGGGCGTCGAGGACGTGAATTCGCCGCAGGCGACCGGAACGCGTGTCGACGCGGTGACCCCGGGCAAGACCTGGTCGCTCATCGTGGGGAAGTCCTCCAGCGGCAAGTCAGGTTATGTGCGCGTCGTGGGCGCCGAACAGAGCCTGCTCGCCACGCCGCTCGTCTCCGTCGACGCCGATCCGCGGCACTGGCTGGACCACACCCTGCTCGACATTTCGCAGGAGCGGATCCAGGAGATCGCGGTGAAGCCGGCGCAAGGCCCGGCGTATACCGCGCACCGCGACAAGAAGGACCAATCGGACTTCGGCGTGGCCGAAGTCCCCAAGGGCCGCGAGCTCAGCAGCCCCGCGGCGGCCGATCCCATCGCCGGCTCGCTCGCCGGAATGACCCTGGATGATGTCCGGCGTGCAGCCGATGCCGCGACCACGCCCGCCCCGGCAGCCAAGCCCGCCGCAGTCGCGCCCACCTCCGCAACCGCGGCGGTGGCGCACGCGACATTCCGTACCTTCGACGGTCTGGAGCTGGAAGTCACCGGACACAAGGAGGGCGATAAGTCCCTCGTGACCCTGACAGCGCGTTCGACGGCGAAGGAAACCGAGGCCGAGGCGCAGTCGCTCGCCGCGCGCCTGAAGGGATGGGAGTTCGAACTGCCGGGCTACAAGTACGACGGCATGTTCCGGCCGCTGGAAGATCTGCTCAAGAAGCTGCCCGAGCCGCCTGCGAAGCCGGCCAAGGACGGGACGAAGCCCGTCAAGGCCGGCGCGAAGGCGAAAGCGGATCTAGCGGGCCCGCGCGAGCAATAGCAGCGTCACCGTCGCGAGCAGTGTGGTCGGCAGCCAGGCGAGCACGACCGGATTGAGGTCGAAGACCACCGTGCCGCTCTCGATGAACCGCTGCAGCAGGAACAGCGCGATTCCCACGATCCCGCCGAGCATCATGCGCGTGCCGGTGCCCGCCGAGCGCAGCGGCCCCAGCACGAACGGGATCGCCAGCAACACCGAGAAGAGGATGGCTGCCGTGCGCGCCAGGCGCGAGGAGAAGGCGAACAGATACTCACGGGCGCTGAGCGAATTCGCCTGCAGGTAATGGATCAGGCGCAACAGTGAGCGGCTGGTGAGCTGACCGGGATCCTCGACCGCCAGGCCCAGGAAGCCGGCGGTCACATTCGACTGCAGCTGCCTCTGCCCGGGGGGCGGAGCCACCACCTGGTCGGCGGTGAAGCGCGATTCGCTGTACTCGCTCAGCAGCCAGGTGCGGTTGGCGCCCGTCGTGGCGCGCGCAGCGTGACCGATCGCCAGCAGCCGGTGGTCGGGCGAGAGCTCGAACACCTGCATGCCACCGAACTGCCGCTCGCCGGATTGTCGCGCGACGTTGAGTATCAGATTGCCATCGCGCACCCAGGCGCCGCTGCCGCCGCCGAAGCTGATGTTGTTGAACTTGCTGAAGGCCTTCTGCTCCTTGGCGGCTTCCTGCAGCGGCGGCGCCAACACCTCCCCAAGCAGCAGCTCCACGCCGATCAGGATGAATGCGGCAATAGATGCAGCCCACGCAAGGCGCAACGTGGAGATACCCGTCGCGCGCACGACGACAAGCTCGCTGCCACGCGCCAGGGTGCCCAGCCCCAGCAGTGCCCCGATCAGCGCGGTGATCGGTAGCAGTTCGTAGACCTGCTGCGGCAGGTTGAGCAGCGTGAACCAGAGCGCGCCCAACGTCGTGTACCGACCTACTCCGATATCGTCCTG
>Ga0335070_10001631_pt1 | contig 26026 bp, 19 predicted proteins | sample Lox_Sample_13_FD_206722 | JGI IMG/M metagenome (GOLD analysis project Ga0335070, IMG submission 206722) | Soil microbial communities from Loxahatchee National Wildlife Refuge, Florida, United States - Lox_Sample_1.3 | ecosystem: Environmental > Terrestrial > Soil > Wetlands | place: USA...
CGCTGCTGCGCTCCGAGGTGCTCACCTCCGGGGAGCCGGCCGTCCTGCGCGGTCTGGTGGACAGGTGGCCTCTGGTCGAAGCCGGTCGCCGGTCACCACACGCGCTCGTCGAGTATCTGCACCGCTTCGAGAACGGCACGCCCGTAGATGCGCTCATGACGCCGCCGGAGGTGGGCGGAAAGATCTTCTACAACGCCTCGCTCGATGGCTTCAATTTCATCCGCAACCGGGTGCCGATCACCTCGGTGGCTGAACAGGTGTTGCGCTATACGCGATTCGCTCGCTCTCCCGCCGTGGCCGCGCAGAGCGCGTTGATCGCCGATTGCCTGCCAGGAATGACGGCGGAAAATCCCTTGCCTGTGCTGGATGGGAACGTCCAGCCGCGTATCTGGTTGGGCAATGCCATCACCACACCGACTCACCTGGATGAGTGGAACAACATCGGGTGTGTCGTGAGCGGGAAGCGGCGTTTCACACTCTTCCCACCGGAGCAGATCGTCAATCTGTACATCGGCCCACTGGACTACGCGCCTACGGGCGCGCCGATGAGTCTCGTGCAGTTACATGCACCCGACTATGAGCGTTTCCCACGTTTCCGCCAGGCCCTGGGATCCGCCGTTACCGCCGATCTCGCGGCCGGCGATGCCATCTACATCCCGCCTCTGTGGTGGCACCACGTTGAGTCACTCGAGCCGTTCAACGTGCTGGTGAATTACTGGTGGCACGCGGTGCAAGGTGGCAACACCGGCGTGAACACGGGTTTCGATTGCCTGATCCACGCCATTCTCAACGTGCGCCCCTTACCCCCCGCGACCCGGGCCGCCTGGAAGGCGCTGTTCGATCATTATGTGTTTGGGGGGCAGGCGGACGCGACCGGGCACATTCCGGAGCAGCGTCGCGGCGTTCTCGGCAAGATCTCTGCGGAGGACGAAGCGCGACTTCGCGCCTACCTGGCCGGACGGCTGGCTTCAAAGGACCGGAAGTGATCCGCGAGTCCGACCGACCTTCTGCACCCTCAATGCGGTGCTCAACGCAGCACGGCGCACGAACCGCAGCCTTGCTGGTCATGGCAGTCCTGTCGGCACCTCAAGCGCCCGCCGCGACGCCTGACGTCATTCCGCTGCCGGCCTCGGTCACCGCGGGCGAGGGCTCATTCAGGATCAGCGCACAGACACCGATCGTGGCGCAGGCGGATCCTGAGACCCGGCGTGTGGCGCGTTACTTCGCCGATCTGCTCGCCACCTCGCCGGGTATCCGTCTCGCCTTGACCAGCGCCGCGAATACCGCCAGCCCACGCAAAGCGCCCGGAGCAGGCTCCAGCATTCTTTTCGAACTAACATCAGCTCGGCGCGCGACCGGCGACGCGCCCAGCCCGGAAGGGTACACACTCGACATCACACCCTCGGGCGTTCGCGCATCGGCTTCCGACGCTCGCGGGCTCCTGTATGCCGCCGTGACATTGTGGCAGATCAGCACTGCCCAGCCCGGGACTGCTACGGACGTCGAGTTGCCCGCCATGCACATCGCGGATGCCCCGCGGTTCCCCTGGCGCGGCCTGATGCTGGACTCGGCGCGCCATTACCAGCCACCGCAGGACATCCTGAACCTGATCGACTGGATGGCCCTCCACAAACTCAACACGCTGCACTGGCATCTCACCGACGATCAGGCCTGGCGCCTGGAGATCAAACGCTTCCCCCGACTCACGCAAGTGGGAGCGTGGCGCGTGCCGGCGGGACAGGGTCCGGCCGCGGAGATTGACACACGAACGGGACGGCCGAAGCAATATGGCGGCTACTATACTCAGCAAACCGTCCGGCACATCGTGGCGCATGCGTCCCAACGCAACATCACCATCGTCCCCGAGATCGATGCTCCGGGTCACGCGACTGCGGCCCTGGTGGCCTACCCAAAGCTGGCGGCCGCCCAGCCGGCGCCGGCGCAAGTGCCAGCGGACTGGGGCATCTATCCGAACCTCTACAACGCGGAGGAGAGCACCTTCCGGTTCCTCGAACAGGTGCTGGGTGAGGTGATCCAGTTGTTTCCGGGACGGTACGTCCACGTCGGTGGTGATGAGGTGATCACGGACCAGTGGAAGAACTCGGCGCGCGTGCAGCAGCGCATGCGCGAGTTGGGCGTCGGCAGCGAAAAGGCACTGCACGGCTATTTCGTGTCCCGGCTCGACCGGTTCCTGAGCGCCCACGGTCGCCGACTGATCGGCTGGGACGAGATACTCGAGGCGGGTCTACCGGCGCAAGCCACCGTCACGTCCTGGCGTGGAATTGACGGTGCTCTCAAGGCGGCCACGGGTGGACACGACTCGGTACTCTCACCAGACCCGACGCTGTACCTCGACCACCTTCCGGGCGATCTGCCGGACGAGCCACCGGGAAGAGCGGTACCCATCACGGTGCAGAACCTGTACCGCTTCGACCCCGGACTGAAGGCGCTGTCGGCTCAGCAATCCCGGCACGTCCTGGGGCTGCAGGCCAACCTGTGGACCGAACATGTCCGCACCGTCGATCGGGTGCAGTTCATGGCCTTCCCGCGCCTCGCAGCGGTTGCGGAAGTCGGCTGGAGCCCGTCCGACAGGCTGGACTGGACAGGCTTCGTGGCGCGCCTGCCCGCGCAGTTGGCTCGCTACCGTGCGCTGGGCATCCACGCTTCGGATGATGTGTTCGCCGTCAGGATCCATGCACTCATGCGATGGGACACAGGCCGCGTGCACGTTGCCCTGACGAACCAGGCGGCGACGGGCGAGATCCGCTATACGCTCGATGGCTCCACGCCGGGACCCGCGTCCACCTTATATAAGGAAGAGCTGGATGTGCCCGCGGCCGGTTTCATTCGGGCGGGCACCTTCGTGGCTGGCCGCGCGGTCGCGCGTATCACCGGGCGCGCCCTCGATGCTCCGTCGCTCGCCCGGCGCAGCAGCCGGGAGCTCAGGAGTTGCACGAACAAGCTGTTACTCTCGCTGGAAGACGACGCTCCCGTGCAGGGTGCGCGCGCGATCTATCTGGTGGACATCATGAATCCGTGCTGGATCTATGAACAGGTCGACCTGTCCAGGGTCACCGCCATCCGCGCCGCGGTCGGTCAGGTGCCCTTCAACTACCAGCTCGGCGCCGACATCAGGAACGTCCAGGTGACCGAAGCACACAGTGCCTCCGGCGAACTCGAGGTGCGGCTCGACAGCTGCGACGGAGAGCGGATCGCGGCACTGTCGCTGGAGCCGGCGCTGCGCAATCCGGCGGTCACTGAATTGCCCGTGCAGCCAGTCACGCCTCGCGCCGGTGTACACGATCTGTGCCTGCGCTTTACCCAGCACGGGCTCGATCCGATCTGGGCCATCGACTGGATTCAGCTGCTGGAGCCCTCGTGGCCGCGACCAGACTGATCCTGCTGTCGCCGCTCAAGGGCTGGAGCGCGCCACTCGATGAAGCGCCGGATGAGGTCTTCGCGGGTCGCATGCTGGGCGACGGTGTGGCCGTTGATCCGACCGGCGATACGCTCCATTCTCCCTGCGACGGAATCATCGCGGTTCTGCCCGACTCACGTCATGCCGTGACAGTGAGGACCGACTTCGGTGCCGAGGTGCTGTTGCACGTGGGCATCGACACAGTTGCACTCCAGGGGGAGGGCTTCCGCGCCCATGTCAGTCAGGGCCAGCGCGTCCGCTCCGGAGATCCCCTCATCAGCTTTGAGATGGACCGCCTGGCGCAGCGCGCCCGCAGCCTGTTGACGCCCGTCATCCTGACCGGGAGTGCGCGATATTCGATAACACGTCGAGTCGTCGGACAGCCGATTGAAATCGGCGACTTGTTGCTGGAGGTTGACGTCGACGCGTCAGCGCCGCTATCGGGTCAATCGGCGGGACCCGCGGCGGTACGGACTGTGCGGGTGTCATTCGAGCACGGTATCCATGCAAGACCCGCCGCGCAGGTGGCCGGCGCCCTCAGGAAGCTGCGAGCCGACGTCAGCATCGTTTCGAACGGTCGCACGGCCAACGCCAGAAGCCCCATGGCTCTATTGTCACTGGGCGTCAAAGCAGGCGACTCCATTGAGATCCAGGCGGTGGGTGCCGATGCGGAAACCGCCATCGCAGACCTCGAGCGACTCATTGGCGGTGGGGTCAGCGGTCGTTCACCGGGTGGGGTGCCGACAGGCTGTCCGTCTCGACAGATCATTCCACAGGCCGCTTCTCCGGGTCACTCACGTCCGGCGATGGGCGGAGGCTCTTCATTGCCCGCGGATGGCATCCTGACCGGCGTGGTGGCCAGTCGCGGGCTGGGCGTGGGCACTGTGTATCAGCTGGCGCGCGCTGAGATCGAAGTCGAGGAACAGGGCCGGGGCGTCAGCCAGGAGCTGGAAGCGCTGGATCGCGCGCGCGCAACCGTTCGCCAGAGTCTCGATCGGACGGTCGCCCGCACGGACTCGGCCGGCCACATCGCCGAGGCACATCTGGCGCTGCTCGAGGACCCGGAACTGGGGGCTCGCGCCGCCGAGCTGATTCGCGCCGGTCGCAGCGCGGGCTTCGCCTGGCGCCAGGTGCTGCGGGACAGCGGTGCCGAGCTGCGCCAGCTTGCGGATCCGCGCATGGCTGAACGGGCCGAGGATCTGCTGGATCTGGAATCCCGGGTGCTGGGTGCGCTCACGGGACACATCGAAACCGCTCCGGTGCTGCCGCCCGATACGATCGTCATCGCCAACGAGCTGCTGCCCTCACAGCTGACTCAACTGGACTCCTCCCGCATCGCAGGCATTTGCCTGGCTGCCGGCGGTCCCACGTCGCACGTCGCCATCATGGCGGCTGCGATCGGTATCCCCATGCTGGTTGCCGCCGGACCGGCCGCACTGCGAATCGCTGCCGGTGCGGCAGTGATTCTGGATGCGGAAACCGGTCGGTTGCACTTCGATCCGCCATCGAACCTGCTGGATCGAACGCGCAGTAAGGTCGCCGCGCGCCGTCGGCGGCGCGCGGCCGAGCAGGAAGCGGCGCTCAGGGACGCTTACGCCGCCAATGGCGTCCGCATCGAGGTGTTCGCCAATCTCGGATCGTTTGCCGAGACGGAACTGGCGGTGCGCAATGGCGCCGAGGGGTGCGGACTGCTGCGCACGGAATTCCTGTTTCTGGATCGCCGGTCGCCACCGGACGAGCGGGAGCAAGCGGCCGAGTATCAGAGGATTGCCACCGCGCTCAACGGCCGCCCGCTGACGATCCGGACTCTGGATATTGGCGGTGACAAACCGATCCCGTATCTGCCGTTGCCGCGGGAGGAGAATCCGGCGCTGGGATTGCGGGGCGTGCGCACCAGTCTGTGGCGTCCCGAGCTGCTGCGCGAGCAACTGCGCGCCATCCTGCGCGTCAGGCCGATACAACAATGCCGCATCCTGCTGCCCATGATCACCGATGGGTCCGAGATCGCAACGGTGCGCCAGGTGATCGAGGAAGTCCGGTGCGGTGAGCCGGATGCCACAGCCAGTCTCGCGCTTGGCGCTATGATCGAGACACCGGCCTCGGCCGTGCTCGCTGATCAGCTGGCGCGCGAGGTGGACTTCCTGTCCGTGGGGACCAATGACCTGACCCAGTACACCCTGGCCATGGACAGGGGCAACCCGGAACTCGCCTCGCGGCTCGACGGATTGCATCCGGCGGTGTTGCGTCTGATGGCTCGCGTGGCTGCGGCGGGTCATGGTCAGAAACGAGGTCTCGCCGTCTGTGGTGGACTGGCTTCGGATCCGCTTGCCGTGCCGATCCTGATCGGTCTCGGCCTGCATGAACTGTCGATGGTTCCGTCCGTGATTCCGTCGATGAAGGCACTGATCGCAACACTCGACACAACGGAGTGCGAGAAGCTGGCAGCGGCGGCACTGGAGCAGGAGAGCGCGCAGGCCGTCCGGGCTCTCGTCGCCGCGCGGATACCGGCTCTGGCGATACCTCTCGATTCGGAGGTGAGGGCGTGAAATCGATCCTCTCCGGCCTGCAGCGCATCGGTGGCGCTCTCATGCTGCCCATCGCCGTGCTGCCGATCGCCGGCCTGTTGCTGCGTCTGGGCCAACCCGATCTGTTGAATCTCCCCTCGATGGCCGCCGCGGGGGAGGCAATCTTCGCCAATCTCGGTCTGCTGTTCGCCATCGGTGTCGCCGTGGGACTTGCGCGCGAGAACCACGGCGCAGCCGGCCTTGCGAGCGTGGTCGGTTATCTCGTCACGACGAAGGGAGCAGAAGTGCTGATGGCCGTGCCGCCGGATGCGGTCGCCAGCGTAGGGGTCGCCGCTTCGGGTGCCGCCCATGATCTGGCGGTGGCCGCCTACAAGGCGCACGAACTCGCCAAGCTCAGCGTGCCGGCGGGCATCCTCTCCGGATTGATCGCCGGGGTTCTGTACAACCGCTACAGCGGTATCCGCCTCCCCAGCTATCTGGCCTTCTTCGGGGGGCGGCGCTTCGTGCCCATCGCCAGCGGCTTTGCCGGCCTGATCCTGGCCGCCGGCTTCGGCCTGGAGTGGCAATCGCTGGAGCAGGGCATGGACGCGCTCAGCCGCACTGTGCTGAACGCGGGCGCCTGGGGAATGTTCGCCTACGGTGTACTGAATCGCATCCTGATCGTGACGGGGCTGCATCACATCATCAACAACATCGCCTGGTTCCTGCTGGGTGACTACCAGGGCACGACGGGCGACCTGAAGCGCTTCTTTGCCGGGGACCCGACCGCCGGGGCGTTCATGGCGGGTTTCTTCCCCGTGATGATGTTCGGGCTGCCCGCCGCGTGTCTGGCGATGTACCACACGGCCCGCCCGGAGCGCCGACGCGCCGTCGCCGGGCTGTTGGTGTCGATAGCGCTGACGTCGATCCTGACTGGCGTGACCGAACCGATCGAGTTCACGTTCATGTTTCTCGCCCCTGCGCTGTATGCCGTGCACGCGCTGCTGACCGGCTGCGCCTTTGTCATCATGAACTGGCTGCACGTGCGACTCGGCTTCGGTTTCTCGGCCGGCCTGTTCGACTACATCCTCAACTTCAACAAGGCCACGCATCCGCTGCTGCTGATTCCGGTCGGAGCCCTGTACTTCCTGCTGTACTACTCGCTGTTCCGGCTGGTGATCGTGCGTTTCGACCTTAAGACTCCGGGACGGGAGCCGCCAGGATCGGAGTTCCCGGCGGGAGCCCCGGGATTGCAGGCAGCCGGCACAGCAGCGTCCGCAGTCGCGCTGACGGAGTCTCCAGCATCCCCGGCGGCAGGCTATCTCCGGGCCCTCGGTGGACCCCCCAACATCACCTCGCTGTCGGCCTGCACGACGCGTCTGCGACTTGTCGTTTCGGATCCTGCTGCGGTGGATGTGGAAGCACTGAAAAGGACTGGCGCGCGAGGCGTGGTGCGGCCGTCGGCGAATTCCGTCCAGGTCGTGTTGGGGCCGGAGGCCGACCGGATAGCCACCGAGATCCGTGAATTGCTCCACGGCGCGCCGGCGGTATCTGTGACACCGCAAGACAGCCTCCTGGTTGCACCGGCAACGCGCGACGGCTTCCCCTCTGCACCGGTACCGCCCGACGGCCTCGTCGGGCGTATGGCGGCGCTGCTGGGCGGGCGGGCCAACATCAAATCCGTCGAGGTGACGGACAGCCGATTGCGGGTTCATGTCGCCCAGGCGACGGCCGTTGACGTGCCTGCGCTGCGCTCGCTGGGTCTGCGCGGCGTCGCGGTCGCCGAACCGGACCGGATCCACCTGATCCTCGGTCCCGGGGCGGCGCAGACCGGGCTCGCCTTGCGTCAACAACTCGCCTGACCGCGGGGCGATTGCTGGGCAGGCATGCGCCGGAGTTGGTTTCGTGCCGGGGCTACATCTGCTTCAGGATGCTGAGCACCTGCGGCTCCATGTTCTCCTTCAGGCCCAGCACCGAGTACTGGCGGCCGATGCCGGATTCCTTGGCGCCGCCGAACGGCACCGTGGCGGACGTGGCACGATGCTGGTTGACCCAGGCGGTGCCGACTTCCAGGCGTGCTGCGATTGCCGCGGCACGCTCCGGATCCCGGCTCCACACCGAGCCGGCGAGCCCATATCTGGTGTCGTTGGCCCGCCGCACGACATCATCGACGTCCGTGAACTTCAGCACCGGGACGATCGGACCGAATTGCTCTTCGCGTACCAGTCGGCTGTCCTCGGCGATGTCGGTGACGATCGTGGGCGTCATGAAGTAACCCGGACCGGTCGGCAACTCGCCGCCCGTGAGGATGCGCGCGCCCGCGCGGCGGGTGTCCTCGAGTATTCCCGCCACCCGCTCATACTGTTTGCGATTCTGGATCGGCCCCAGCTGGGTCTGTGGATCGAGGCCGTCGCCGAGGCGCGCCTGGCGGGCTTCCTCGACCAGGGCCGCACAGAGCGCCGGGTAGATGGATTCGTGCGCGTAGATCCGCTTGACGGCCATGCAGACCTGGCCTGTGTTCACGAACGCGGCAAAGAACAGCTTCTTCGCTACCGCCTTTGGATCTACATCGTCCATGACGATCGCGGCGTCATTGCCGCCAAGCTCCAGGGTCACACGCTTCAACGTGCCGGCCGCCGCCGCCATCACCTTTTTGCCGGTGGCCACCGAACCGGTGAAGCTGATCTTGTCAATCCCCGGATGCTCGGTCATCCACTGACCGAACTCGTCTCCGGACGCCAGGATATTCAGGACCCCTGGCGGGAAGACATCACGCAACAGCGCGCCCATGCGCAGTGTCGCAAGCGGTGCGTACGGCGAGGGCTTCAACACGACCGTGTTGCCCGTGTACAGGGCCGCAGTCATCGGTCCCGCCGCGAGATTGATCGGCGCGTTCCACGGGGTAATGATTCCGACTACGCCCAGTGGCCGGTAACGCAGCTCGATGCGCTTGGCCGCGTCCTCGGCCAGGACCTCCGTCGCCACTTCGAGCGCGGCCATCCCTTCGGACTGCGTTGCGGCGCGGCCAATCTCATCGCGTGACTGGCCGACAGGCTTGCCCTGTTCGCGCGTCAGCAGTTCCGCCAGCGTCTCCTGGTTCGCACGCAGCACCGCTGCCATCCTGCCGATCGTGACAGCCCGCTCCGCAAACGATCTGGCGCTCCAGCCGCGCAATGCGCTGCGCGCCGCGGCAACAGCTTCATCGAGTTGCACGCGGCTGGCGCAAGGGCAAGCCGCCAGCACACGCCCCGTCGCCGGATTGATGACCTCCAGCCGGGCATCGCTGCCCGCCAGTCGGCCGCCGATCAGGTGAGTGAACTCGTCTGTTGACATGTGATGCTCCACCGCAGGAGTGCGGTAATCGCTCGAACCCACCGCCTGTCATTGTGCGCATGGCGAGGCCTCGTTACGATAACAAACGACCGCCACGGCCGCTCCACCCGAATCCGCGCATGACCCCGGCTCCAACCTGCAAAGCTCCCGACCCTGACACGCGGCGCCCGACATTCAGGCCGCCGGCGGGCGCGTGCGATGCGCACTGCCATATCTTCGGACCGGGCGATCGCTATCCGTACGCGGCTGATCGAACCTACACGCCACCGGATGCGCCCCTGTCGCGCTTCAAGGAGCTGCAGGACATCCTTGGCCTGCAGCGCGCAGTGCTGGTCAACGCCAGCTGCCACGGAACGGACAACTCGGTGATCGTCGATGCGATTGCGCAGAGCGGTGGCAGGTATCGCGGCGTAGCCAATGCTGACGATTCATTCGATGTGGCGCGCTACGAGCAGCTGCACGAGGCTGGCTTCCGCGGTGTGCGTTTCAACTTCGTGGCGCACCTGGGCGGAGTCCCGGACATGGAGGAGTTCTACCGGGTCATCGAACGCATCCGGCCTCTGGGCTGGCACCTGGACCTGCACTTCGATGCCGTGGATCTCGTCGCGTACGACGAACTCCTGCGCGGACTGCCGGTGCCCTTCATCATCGATCACATGGGTCGTGTACCGACGAAGGCCGGCACGGAGCAGGAGCCGTTCCAGCATCTGCTCGAGCTGGCGCGCAGTGTCCCGGACTGCTGGGTGAAGATCTCCGGCGCGGAGCGGATTTCCAGCGCGGGTCCGCCCTTCACCGATGCAGTGCCGTTCGCCCAGGCGCTGATCGCCGCGGCACCGGATCGCATCCTGTGGGGAACCGACTGGCCGCATCCCAATATCGCCCGGCATATGCCCAACGACGGCGACCTGGTGGACCTGCTGCCGCTGTTTGCACCTGAGTCTGCCCTGCAGCGTAAGATCCTGGTGGATAATCCGCACCGCCTGTATGGCTTCGGCGCCTAGGGGGCACACTCATGCTACCGGATGCCTTCGACGATATTCCCGGCACCACCCTGTTCAACGCGGAGCGCTCCCGGCAGGGCTACCACCTCAACATGTTCTGCATGTCGCTGATGAAGGCGGAGAACCGCAATGCCTTCAAGGCGGACGAAGCCGCCTACCTGCAGAAGTTCCCGATGACGCAGGAGCAGCGCGAGGCGGTGCTGAAGCGCGACTGGGGGCGAATGATCGAGCTCGGCGGCAACATCTATTTTCTGTCCAAGCTGTTCTCCACCGACGGGCTATCCTTCCAGCACGTCGCCGCCACGATGACCGGCCTGACGCAGGAGCAGTACGCGCAGATGATGCTGCACGGCGGCCGCTCGGTGCAGGGTAACCGCAGCAAGTCGGAGCAGAAGGGCAGTGGCTAGAATCATCGCCAGCGTGAACTGTTCGCACGTGCCGGCCATCGGCGCGGCGTGGGATCTGGGCAAGTCGCAGACCCCTTACTGGGCACCCGTGTTCAACGGCTTCGACTTCTCCAGGAAGTGGATCGCCGCCATCAAGCCCGATGTGATCATCCTGGTCTACAACGATCACGCCTCGGCCTTCTCCCTCGAGATCATTCCGACCTTCGCGCTGGGCTGCGCCGCGGAGTTTGCGCCGGCGGACGAGGGCTGGGGTCCGCGTCCCGTGCCGGTGGTGAAGGGCCATCCCGTGCTGGCCGCGCACGTCGCGCAATCCGTCATCCTCGATGAATTCGATCTCACCATCGTGAATCGCATGGATGTGGATCATGGGCTGACGGTACCGCTGACCCTGATGTTCGGTCAGCCGCAGGAGTGGCCGTGCCGGATCATTCCCCTGGCGGTGAATGTGGTGCAGTACCCGCCACCCACCGGCAACCGCTGCTATCACTTCGGCCAGGCCATCCGGCGTGCCGTGGAATCCTTTCCCGAGGATCTGCGCGTGGTCGTGTTTGGCACCGGCGGCATGTCGCACCAGCTGCAGGGCAAGCGCGCCGGACTGATCAACCGCGAGTTCGACACGCGCTTCCTTGATGAGCTGTCCCGCAATCCGCGCGAGGTGGCGAAGATCCCCTTCATCGAGTACGTGCGTGAGGCGGGCTCGGAAGGGATCGAACTGGTCATGTGGCTGATCGCCCGCGGAGCGCTCGATGAGCGGGTGCGCGAGGTCTACCGCTTCTATCACGTGCCGGCGTCCAACACGGCGCTCGGTCATCTCATCCTGGAGAACGAGGCCACGTCCTCGGGTCTGACACCATGAAAGTCGTAATGGCAGGGCAGGGCGCCTTCGGCATCAAGCATCTGGAGGCGCTGCAGAAGATCGACGGCGTCGAAGTGGCCTCGTTGGCCGGCGGCAACCCCGAGCAGACCGCCGAGGTGGCGAAGAAGTTCGGCATTGCGCACTGGAGCACCGATCTGGGACAGTCGCTGGCCCAGCCCGGGGTGGAGGCGGCGCTGCTGGCCACGCCCACGCAGATGCACGCCCGCCAGGCCGAGCAGTGCCTGCGCGCCGGCAAGCACGTCATGATCGAGATTCCGGTCGCCGACAACCTGGCCGATGCGGAGCGACTGCTGAAGGTGCAGCAGGAAACGGGGCTGGTGGCGATGGGCGGACACACGCGCCGCTTCAACCCCAGCCACCAGTGGATCCACCGGCGCATCCAGGCGGGTGAATTGCGCATCCAGCAGATGGACGTGCAGACCTATTTCTTCCGCCGCACCAACACCAACGCACTGGGCAAGCCCCGCAGCTGGACCGATCACCTGTTGTGGCACCATGCCTGTCACACCGTGGACCTGTTCCAGTATCAGACCGGCGAGACGGCCTCCCAGGTCTACGCCCTGGAGGGGCCGAAGCATCCGCAGCTGGGCATCGCCATGGACATGAGCATCGGGATGAAGACACCCTCCGGGGCCCTCTGCACGCTGTCACTCTCCTTCAATAACGACGGTCCGATCGGTACCTTCTTCCGGTACATCTGCGACAACGGCACCTACATCGCCCGTTACGACGAGCTGGTGGACGGCAACCAGAAGCCGATCGATGTGTCCCGCGTGGATGTGTCGATGAACGGCATCGAGTTGCAGGACCGCGAGTTCATCTCCGCCATCCGCGCGCATCGCGAGCCGAACGCGAGCCTCGCGCAGGTACTGCCGGCCATGCGCACGCTGGATCGGCTCGAGCGCTCACTGTCAGGCGGGTAAGACCGTGATCATCGACTGTCACGGCCACTACACCACCGCGCCGGGGGAGCTGCAGAAATTCCGCGATGCGCAGATCGCCGCGTTGCGTGACCCGGCGGCGACGGCACCTTCGGCAGCGCTGGCCATCAGTGACGACCAGATCCGCGAGAGCCTGGAAAACGCGCAGTTGAAGCTGCAGCGCGAGCGCGGCACCGACCTGACGATCTTCTCGCCGCGCGCCTCGGCCATGGCCCATCACGTTGGGAATGAGAGCACCAGCCTGAGCTGGACGCGCGTGTGCAACGATCTGATCCAGCGCGTCTGCGGGTTGTATCCTGAGAACTTCGTGGGTGTGTGCCAGCTGCCGCAATCTCCCGGGGTCGCTCCCGGCAACAGCGCCGCTGAACTCGAACGCTGCGTACGCGAGCTGGGCTTCATCGGGTGCAACCTGAATCCCGACCCTTCCGGGGGCCACTGGACCTCGCCGCCACTGACCGATCGCCACTGGTATCCGCTCTACGAGAAGATGGTCGAGCTGGATGTGCCGGCCATGGTGCACGTGAGCGCTTCGTGCAATCCCAACTTCCACGCCACCGGGGCGCACTACATCAACGCGGACACGACCGCATTCATGCAGTTCCTGACCGCCGACCTGTTCAAGGATTTTCCCACGCTGCGGTTCATCATTCCGCACGGGGGCGGCGCGGTTCCCTTTCACTGGGGCCGCTACCGCGGACTGGCGCAGGACCTGAAGCGTCCGCCGCTGGAAGACCTCATGCGCAACAACGTGTTCTTCGACACGTGCGTCTACCATCTGCCCGGCATCGAGCTGCTGCTGAAGGTGGTTCCCACCGACAACATCCTGTTTGGCTCCGAGATGGTCGGCGCCGTGCGCGGCATCGATCCGCGCACGGGCCATCATTACGATGACACCAAGCGGTATATCGACGCGCTGCCGCTGAGTCCCGAGGACCGTACGAAGCTGTTCCAGGGCAACGCTCTCAGGGTCTTCCCGCGCCTGCGGCAGCGCCTCGTCGCGGCAGGACACCGCTGACCCTCCTGCGCCAGCTCTGGTTTCAGGTGCTGGTCGCAACGGCGGCCGGTATTGCACTCGGCCGTCTCGACCCCTCGCTGGCGCAGCAGCTCAAGCCACTGGGGGATGGTTTCATTGCGCTCGTGCGCATGCTTGTCGCCCCCATCATCTTCTGCAGCGTGGTGCATGGCATCGCCGCAATGGGCGATCTCCGGCGCGTCGGCAGAGTGGCCCTCAAGGCGCTCGGTTACTTTCTTACCGCGACCAGCGTGGCGCTGGTCATGGCGCTGATCGTGGTCAATGTCTGGAAGCCCGGTGCCGGCCTGACCCTGGACCCCCGCGCGTTCGATGCGCATGCCGTGAGCCACTACGCCGCGCAGGCGGGGGAGCAGTCGGTCACCCGGTTTCTGCTCGATGTCATTCCCGCGACCCTCGTCGGCGCATTCACCCAATCCAACCTCCTGCAGGTTCTGCTGGTCTCCGTGCTGTTCGGGTTCGCGCTGGCGCAGGCCGGTGAGCGCGCCGAGCCGCTGCCCGGGCTGATCGAGGGGCTGTCGACGATTTTCTTCCGCATCGTCGGCTACGTCATGCGGCTCGCGCCGCTCGGCGCACTCGGATCGATCGCATTCACGGTGGGCAAGTTCGGCTCCGCCGCGCTCCTGTCCCTCGGGGAGCTGATACTGGAGTTCTACGCGGTCTGTCTGCTCTTCGTGGTGATCGTGCTTGGCACCGTGGCGCGCTGCTCGGGCGTGAGTCTGCTGCGGTTGCTGCGCTACATTCGCGAGGAGGTGGTCATTGTCGCCGCGACGACCTCCACCGAAACGGTCCTGCCGCGGATCATGCAGAAGCTGCGGGGGCTCGGCTGCGAGGAGTCCGTGGTGGGCCTCGTGATCCCGACGGGCTACTCCTTCAATCTCGACGGCACCTGTCTATACCTCGCCACCGTCGTCGTGTTCCTGGCGCAGGTCACTCGGACCCCGCTGGATATCGGTCAACAGCTGATCCTGCTGGCCGTCCTGCTGCTCGCATCCAAGGGTGCAGCCGGTGTCGCCGGTGCCGCATTCGTGGCTCTGGCGGCGACACTGGGCACGCTGGGCACGATACCGGTCGCGAGCATCGCACTCGTACTGGGCATCCACCGTCTGATGGCCGAAGCCCTGACCTTTGTGAATCTGGTCGGCAATTGCGTGGCCACCCTCGTCGTAGCCCGTTGGGAGGGCGCCGTGGACCTCGCAGTTTTGAAGAGTCAGGTGGGATTGCGCCGCGGTTGATCGTGCCGCGGCTGATCGTGCCGCGGCCGACCGCGCGCTGGCCGCGCCGCGGTGACGGCGCGGCGGGTGACGGCGCCGCCCCTGTCAGGCTCCGGCCCAGAGCGACCTGGGCACGAACGCGTGGCCGGACATGATCTTGCGCGCAGTGCGCAGCAGGGCGGCCCGCTCCACCCGGATGCTGCTTCCGCGGACCTCGAGATCCATCTCGACCGTGAAGAATCCCGTCGGGTGTTCGACATCGATACGGCGCGAAGGGCCCGAACCCGGGATTTGCGCCATGCCGGCCGCAACCGATCCCGGAAGCACACAAGCGGTCGCCACGCTCACTGCGCCGAACACGCCGATTGCCTTGTGCACCGTATGAGGGATGAAGTTCCGTGTGCAGATGGCGCCGCCATGCTGGGGCGGCGCGATCAGACACATCTTCGGTACGGTCTTGCGGGTCACATCGCCGAGATTCATGAGACTGCCGGCCTTGAGGCGGATGGCCTCCACCCGTGCCTTCAGATCACGATCGGCCTCGAGTTCCGCCGGCGGTTCCAGGCCGGTCTTGCCCAGATCGCCCGCTCGCATGACCACGACGGGCATCCCATTGTCGATCAGCGTGACCTCCACGCCATCGATGCGGTCGCTGGCGTTGCCCGTGGGCAGCAAGGCGCCGCAGCTCGATCCCGCGATGTCGAGAAAGTCGAGCAGGATCGGCGCCGCCGTACCGGGTACGCCGTCGATTGCTGCCTCGCCGTCGTAACGCACCTCGCCACCCGGTGTAGCGATATCCGCGACGGCGATGCTCTGGGTATTCAGCATGTGGATGCGCACACGCGTGCGTTCCCCGGTCACGGGCACGAGGCCGTGCTCGATCGCGAACGGTCCAATGCCGGCCAGCATGTTGCCGCAGTTCTGCGAGGCGTCCACACGCGGCTCGTTCACCACGACCTGCAGGAACAGATAATCGACATCCGCATCCGGGCGGGAAGCGCGACTGACCAGGGCGACCTTGCTGGTCAGGCTGTCGGCGCCGCCCAGTCCATCGATCTGCCGGATGTCGGGTGAGCCCATGATGGCGAGCAGCACCCGGTCGCGAACGGCCAGGTCTTGTGGCAGATCCTGAGCGAGGAAGAAGGGTCCTTTGGAGGTTCCGCCGCGCATGAGGGTGCAGGGGATGGCGGTCAGGTGGGCGCTCACCGTCCGGTTCTCAACGATATTCCAGACCCAGCGCCGCGAGCTTCTCGCGCATCTTGTACAGATCGAGTCCGAGCTCACCGGCGGCGAGTCGCTTGCGCTTGTCCTGCTCGCTGGCAGTGCGCTCGCGCGCAGCGGCGGCAACCTTGACGGCGTCGGTGCGGTTGACCGATACGACTCCATCGTCATCGGCGACGATCACATCACCCGGCTCGATGCGCTGGCCGGCGCAGATGACCGGAATGTTGACCGAGCCCAGGCTGGCCTTCACGGTGCCCTGCGCCCAGACATTCTTGCTCCACACGGGGAATTTCATTTCCGTGAGCGTGGCCACATCGCGCACGCCCGCATCGATGATGAGCGCCTTCACGCCGCGCGCCTGCAGTGACGTGGCCAGCAGGTCGCCGAAATAGCCGTCCGAGCAGGGCGAACTGGGGGCCACCACCAGCACGTCACCAGGCCGGCAGACTTCCACAGCCACGTGGATCATCCAGTTGTCCCCCGGCGGAACCAGGACCGTCACGGCGGCTCCCGCCAGGGATGTGCCCGGGTAGATGGGCCGCATGTAGGCGGCGAGCAGACCGGTGCGGCCTTGCGACTCATGCACGGTTGCAACGCCATAACCTCCCAGCGCTTCGACCGCGGTGGGGTCCGGGCGAGAGATCTCGCGGATCACGACGTGCTTGCTAATGGCAGCTCCCGGCTCGCGTGCGTGCGCAAACATTATATAGAGACCCGCGGACGCTGCCAAAAGCACGGCCACCGTGCGGCTAACGAACTAAACGGCGCTGCCGTGATGTTGACAATACCCGCTCGCGGTGGCGCACTGGCTGCATTCGCTGCCGCCGAGCGCGGCAACGGGGCCGCGCTCGGGTTTGACGGCCTCGCTGCACCGGAACAGATGGGGCAGCGCGCTCAATCGAGGGGATGACGATGCAGGATGTTACCGGGAAAGTGGCTTTCATCACGGGTGGCGCCAGTGGAGTTGGATTCGGGATGGCCAAGGTGTTCAGCGGCGCCGGCATGCGCGTCGTGATCGCCGACATCCGCCAGGACCACCTGGATGAAGCGATGAAGAGTTTCCAGGGAGCGCAGGTTCATCCGATCCGCGTCGATGTCACGGACCGCGCGGCAATGAGCGCGGCAGCCGAGGAGACCGAGCGGGTGTTCGGTAAGGTGCATATCCTATGCAACAACGCCGGAATCAATCTGTTCAACGACATCGGCTCGGCAACCTACGATGACTGGGACTGGATCATGGGTGTCAATCTCGGAGGCGTGATCAACGGCATCCAGTCGTTCGTGCCGCGCATCAAGGCACACGGCGAAGGCGGTCACATAGTCAACACGGCATCGATGGCTTCGTTCGTTGCAGGCGCAATCGCCGGCATCTACACCGCCTCCAAGTTCGCGGTGCGCGGCATAACGGAAGCGTTGCGCTGGAGCCTGGTGCCTCACGGCATAGGTGTGTCGGTCCTCTGCCCGGCACTGGTGAAGTCAGCGATCTACGAGAGCGAAAAGATCCGGCCCGCGCATCTGTCCGTCAACGCCAGCGTCATGAGCGCCGATTTCGTCAATCGCCTGGCCGAAGTGCACAAGCTCGGCATGGAGCCGGTGGAAGTGGGCGAGAAGGTATTGCGAGCCATTCGGCGCAACGACTTCTATATCTTCACGCATCCCGAATTCCGCGAAGAGCTGCGCGCCATCTTCGACGAGGCACTCGCTGCATTGCCGGACGAGCCGGTGCCGCCCGGCCGCCTGGCATTCGAGGACGGTCGCCGCGCGATGGCGGCGAAGGCACGGGCCGCGTGGCCGAAGCTGTAACCCCTGCCGTCCTGGCACGGCTGAGACCATCTGCCATCTGGAAGTGGCCGCGCCCGAAGTCAGGAGCCGCGGTCGCCCTCACTATCCGTAGCTTGGCAGCAGGAAATCCGCCAGCGACTGCACCTCCGGCGCGCGGATGATCCGTGCCGTGGCATCGATGTCGTTGGCCAGCAGCCGGTCTTCGGTTGCGAACGGGATGTGAGCACGCAGCGCGGCGTGAGCCTGACGCAGCGGTCCCGAGGTCTGCAGGGGCTTGCGGAACTCCACTCCCTGGCAGGCCGCCAGGAACTCGATCGCGATGACGTTGAGACTGTTCCCGGCCATCGTCAGCGAACGGCGCGCACCATGCGTGGCCATGCTGACATGGTCCTCCTGGTTGGCCGATGTCGGAATGCTGTCAACGCTGGCCGGATGGGACAGCATGCGGTTTTCCGCGACCAGTGCCGCTGCCGTGACCTGCGCCATCATGAAGCCGGAGTTGACACCACTGTCCAGCGCCAGGAAGGGTGGCAGGCCACTCATCTTCGGATCCACCAGCAGCGCGATGCGTCGCTCGGCGATCGAGGCGACCTCCGCGCAGGCCAGTGCCAGGATGTCCGCGGCGAAAGCCACTGGCTCGGCGTGGAAGTTGCCACCGGAGAGCACCTCGCCGGTGCTTGAGAAAATGAGCGGATTGTCGGTCACGGCATTGGCTTCCGTGAGCAGTGTCTCCGCGGACTGCGTGATGAGGTCGAGGCAGGCGCCCATCACCTGGGGCTGGCAGCGCAGGGAATAGGGGTCCTGCACGCGCTCGCACGTGCGGTGTGACTCGCGGATCTCGCTGCCGGCCAGCAGGTCCCGGTACACCTGCGCCACCTGCGCCTGACCGGCGTGGCCGCGCAGGGCGTGGATCCGCGGATCAAACGGGGCATCACTCCCCTGGAGCGCATCGACCGAGAGCGCGCCACTGACCATCGCGGCGGCGAACGTGTCCTCGAGTTCGAACAGCGCAGCGAGCGCGAGAGCCGTGGAAACCTGGGTCCCGTTGAGCAGCGCCAGACCTTCCTTCGGTCCAAGCTCGAGTGGCGCCATGCCCGCCTGCGCGAACGCCTCGGCGGTTGAACGAATTTCCCCTTGTCGGCGTACCGAGCCCATTCCCAGAACGGACAGGGACAGGTGCGCGAGCGGCGCCAGATCACCGCTGGCGCCCACGGAGCCCTGTGCCGGCACGCAGGGAGTGAGGCCGGAGTTGATCAGCTTCTCGAGGAAGCGCGCGAGGGCCTCGCTGATGCCCGAGAAACCCCGCAGCAGGCTAGCCAGTTTCAGCACCAGGACGAGCCTGACGATGCGGTCATCGAGCAGCGGGCCGACGCCCGTGCTGTGGGAGAGGATGATGTTTCTCTGCAGCAGCGCGCGCTGCGAGGGCGGAATGCGAGTCTGTGCGAGCAGGCCGAATCCCGTGTTGATGCCGTAGGCGGGCGCTTCGCCCCCGGCCAGCTTCATGGTCGCCGCGTGCGACTGTCTGACCGCCTCGATGGCGCGCTCGTGGATCCGCACGGGAGTGGCTTCACGGTAGACCCGGCGCAGCTCATTCAAAGTCAGCGGCCGGGAGCCCAGTTCAAGCATCGCAGACGTGTTCATGAGGCGAGTTTACCGGCACGCACGATCGTGCGGCGTGGATTGAAACCGACCCAGTAGCCCAGCTCCTCGATGGCGCTGAGGTTCCAGACGACGAAATCCGCTATGCGACCGGCGGTCAGCGAACCGCGCTGCGCGGATTCGCCGAGCGCCTGGGCGGCGTGGCGTGTGACGCCAGCCAGCGCTTCCTCGGCCGTCAGACCGAAAAGGCGTGTGGCCATGCTCATCGCCAGCAGGAGGGAGGTTCCGGGCGCCGAGCCCGGATTGCAGTCGCTGGCGACGGCCATGCGCGCGCCCGCCGCACGGAAGGCGCCGACCGGTGGCTTGTGGCCTTCGGCCAGGCAGTAGAAGGCCACGGGCAACAGGACAGCCACGGTTCCCGCCGCGGCCAGCGCCGCTGCGTCCTGCGCGGTAGTGAACTCGAGGTGATCGCAGGAGAGCGCGTGGTAACGCGTGGCCATGCGCGAGCCGCCCATGTTGGAGAGCTGCTCGGCGTGCATCTTCACCCGGATGCCGAGCTTCGTCGCAGCCTGGAAGAGCTTCTCGGACTGTTCCAGGTTGAAGCCGATCGACTCGCAGAACACATCGACGGCATCCACCAGCCCTTCGCCGTGCAAAGTCGGCAGCCACTTATCCGACACGACACGGATGTAGTCGTCCGCCCGGCCCTTGTATTCCGGTGGCAGGGTGTGGGCCGCGAGGAAGGTCGTCTTCACCGTGACCGGGAACGAGCGGGCCAGGGCCCGGGCCGCGCGCAACATCTTGCGCTCATCCTCGAGAGTCAGACCGTAGCCGGACTTGATCTCGACCGTCGTGACACCTTCCGCCAGCAGAGAACGCAGTCGCGGCGCACTCTCATCGACCAGCTGCTGCTCGGAGGCGGCGCGAACGGCCCGCATGCTGGAGACGATGCCGCCGCCTGCCCGCGCGATCTCTTCGTAAGTGCGCCCGCGCAGCCGTTCGGCATACTCGGTTGCCCGCGTGCCGGCGAACACGAGATGGGTGTGACAGTCGATCAGGCCCGGGGTCACCCAGGCGCCACCCAGGTCGTGCACGTCCGCTGGCGCCTGCGCTCCCTGGAGCGCGGCGGCGGCGCCATCCTCGGGGCCGACCCACTCGATGCGGCCACCGCGGGTCAGCAGCGCGCCGCGTTCGAGGACCGTATGGGACTCATCGCAGGTCGCTATCCGTGCGTTGCGCCAGAGTGTCAGCGAGTCGGCCATGAGGTCACACCGCGTTGAGGAAGGGGAGATTCAATCCCTTCTCGCGCGCGCACTCGATAGCGGTGTCGTAGCCCGCATCGGCGTGCCGCATGACTCCGGTTCCCGGGTCGTTCCACAGGACACGCTCAATGCGTCGCGCCGCCGCCGGTGTGCCATCGCAAACGATGACCACTCCGGAATGCTGCGAGAATCCCATGCCCACGCCACCGCCGTGGTGGATCGAGACCCAGCTCGCGCCACTGGCTGTGTTGAGCAGCGCATTCAGCAGCGGCCAGTCCGAGACCGCGTCCGAGCCGTCACGCATGGCTTCGGTCTCGCGATTGGGGCTGGCCACCGAACCGGAATCGAGGTGGTCGCGCCCGATCACGACGGGGGCGCGCAACTCGCCACGCGCAACCATCTCATTGAACGCCAGGCCGAGCCGGTGCCGGTCGCCGAGTCCGACCCAGCAGATGCGGGCGGGCAGCCCCTGGAACTGGATGCGCTCGCGCGCCATGTCGAGCCAGTGGTGCAGGTGCTCATCGTTGGGCAACAGCTCCTTCACCTTCGCATCCGTGCGATAGATGTCTTCGGGATCTCCCGAAAGCGCGGCCCAGCGGAACGGGCCCATGCCGCGGCAGAACAGCGGCCGGATGTAAGCGGGTACGAAACCGGGGAAGGCGAACGCATCGCTGACCCCTTCCTCGAGCGCGACCTGGCGGATATTGTTGCCGTAGTCGAACACCGGCACGCCCTTGCGCTGGAATTCCAACATGGCGCGCACGTGCCTGGCCATCGAGCGGCGCGCTTCGGCGCTGACCTGTTTCGGGTCCTGCACGCGCAACCGGTCCCATTTCTCCAGACTCCAGCCTTCCGGCAGGTAGCCGTTCACGGGATCGTGCGCGGAAGTCTGATCGGTCACCGCGTCCGGGCGGATCCCCCGGCGCAGCAGTTCCGGCAGGATCTCGCAGGCATTGCCGAGCAGGCCCACCGAGATGGCGCGGCCACTCCTGCGAGCCTCTGCGAGGGTGGCGAGCGCCTCGTCGAGATTTCTCGCCTCGACGTCCAGGTAGCGCGTCTGCAGCCGCTTGGCCAGGCGCTCGGGCCGGCACTCGATGGCCAGCATGGAGGCGCCGGCCATCGTGGCGGCCAGCGGTTGCGCGCCGCCCATGCCACCCAAGCCCGCGGTCAGGATCCACTTGCCTGTCAGATTGCCGCCGAAGTGCTGCCGGCCCATCTCCACGAAGGTCTCGTAGGTGCCCTGTACGATGCCCTGGCTGCCGATGTAGATCCACGACCCGGCCGTCATCTGCCCGTACATCATCAGGCCCTTGCGGTCCAGCTCGTTGAAGTGGTCCCAGGTGGCCCAGTGCGGCACCAGGTTGGAGTTGGCGATCAGTACGCGCGGCGCATCCGCGTGCGTGCGGAACACGCCGACCGGCTTGCCGGACTGGATCAGCAGTGTCTCATCCTCGGCGAGACGCCTGAGGGTGGCGACGATCTGGTCGAACGCCTGCCAGTTGCGGGCCGCCTTGCCGATGCCGCCGTAGACCACCAGATCCTGCGGGCGCTCGGCCACTTCCGGATCGAGATTGTTGTGCAGCATCCGCAGCGCGGCCTCCGTGATCCAGTTGCGGCAGGTGAGAGTCGAGCCGCGCGGGGCGCGCAGGGCGGGGCGGGTGGCGTTGTCTGACACGGCGTTCTCCTCGAATGTGGCGTTGGTTTGTCGGGTGCAGCGCGGCGGCGTTCAGGCCGGCGCGCTGAAGGCACCGGTCAGTTCGTACCGGGAACCGGGGTGATAGAGATCGGCGATCGAGGCGATGCGTCCACCGGCCCACGTGCGTCGGCGGATCAGCAGACAGGCATCCTGCGGGTCCAGTTTCAGCATGCGGCGGGTCCTGCCGTCCGGAATGATGGCGCGCACGGTATGTTCGGCGCGCTGCAGCGGCGCTGCCTGCATCAGGAAATCGTGCGGTGTCATCCGCGTGAAATCGTTGTGCAGATAGCCGGCGACCACGGTTGGATTGACGTAACGATCCTCGACCTGCAGAGGCATGCCGCCTTCGAAATGGATGATCAGGGTGTGATCGAGCCGCGCACCCGGAGCGACCCCGCAGCGTTCAGCCAGCTCGCGCGGGGCGTTGACGGATTCGGCGCTGATGATCTTCGCTTCGTACCCATGCCCGCGGGCGCGGATCTCATCGGCGATACTGCGTACTTCGAGCGGATGGGAATGCACGCGCCGTTCGGCGACGAACGTGCCGACGCCGGCCACCCTGACCAGCACACCATCTGCGGCCAGCTCGCGCAGGGCGCGATTGGCGGTCATCCGGGCCACATCCAATTCCCGGACCAGCTCGTTCTCGGAGGGCACACGCTCTCCCGCCCGCAGGGTGCCGCCCGCGATCCGCGCCAGGATGAACTGCTTCACCTGCAGGTAACGGGCGGTGGCCTGGCTGGGCTGAGTCAATCGACACCTTCCGGGCCCGCGGGTAGCGGGGCCTGGCACGCGGGAGCACTCCGACCGGGCAGAGCTTCGCATGAATCCGGTCAACCTGTCTAGACAGGTATAACCTGGAGTACGCCTTGGGCGTCGTTGCAGGCGCTGCCGGGCTCTTGCGGGGGCCTCCCGGGCGGGTTTCGCTGCCGCGCGGGTTTGGGTAGAATGCGCGGCCCCGCGGGCCTCGGCCGTGGGGAACGGACGGCGGTGAACCACTGACGAGGGTGGTGACCGGACCCGAAGGTGCGCTGCGGCGTGCCGCCGGGCGTCCGCAGAGCTTGTCCCAGAAAGCCCCCCGAGGGGCTTTTTGTTTTTCTGATGGGCCTTGTGGCCCATTTTTGTTTGTAGCGGCGGGTAGTTGCGATGACGGTGACCTTGCGGGAGCGACTCATCGCCCTCATTGAGCCGGTGCTGACCCGGATGGGGTACGAGCTCGTGGAGCTCGAGTACGCCGCCGGACGCTCGCATGCCGTGGTGCGTCTGTTCATCGATCGGCCCGCAGGGGTGGGCGTGGATGACTGCGAGCGGGTGAGCCGTGCAACGGCTGCCCTGCTCGACGTGGAAGATCCGATTCCGTCCGCGTATACGCTGGAAGTGTCCTCGCCCGGCTTCGACCGCATCCTGCGGACGCCGGCGCACTTCGAGCGCTTCGCCGGCTCGCGGGTGTTCGTGGAACTGAAAGTGCCCCGCGAGGGTCGGCGTCGTTATACCGGGACGCTGCAGGCCGTGAACGATGCGGGGATCGAGCTCGAGGTGGATCGGCAGAAAGTGGCGGTGGCCTTCGGGGAAATTGGCAAGGCGCGTCTGGCGGGATGAGCCCGCGGGACGCGCGCCGGATGGTGGCAACGGGCGCTTGAGAGGTACGTGGTGAACAAGGAAATCCTGATGGTGGTCGATGCCGTCTCCAACGAGAAGGGTGTCGACAAAGAAGTGATCTTCGAGGCCCTCGAAGCTGCGCTCGCGTCCGCTACCCGCAAGAAGCACGGCGAGGAATGGGACGTGCGCGTCGCTATCGACCGCAAGAGCGGCGACTACGAGACCTTCCGCCGCTGGAAAGTGTTTGCCGACGATTCGACCGAGCTGGAAGTACCCGAGCGCGAGCTGCGCCTGGAAGACGGCCGTGACCTCGATCCGAATGTCGAGATCGGCGGCTTCGTCGAGCAACCGATGGAATCCGTCGGGTTTGGGCGCATCGCCGCACAACAGGCCAAGCAGGTCATCGTGCAGAAGGTACGCGAGGCCGAGCGTGCACAGGTCGTCGATGCCTATCGCGACCGCGTGGGCCAGCTGGTCAGTGGCGTGGTGAAGCGCGTTGACCGCAACGGCATCTACGTCGATCTGGGGAGCAACGCCGAAGGCTTCGTGCCGCGCACCGACATGATTCCGCGCGAGCAGGTCAAGCCGCAGGACCGCATCAAGGCTTTCCTCAAGGAAGTGCGCTCCGAGCCGCGTGGCCCGCAGCTGTTCCTCACCCGCACGGCCCCCGAGTTCCTCATCGAGCTGTTCAAGCTCGAAGTGCCGGAGGTCGGCCAGGGACTGATCCAGATCCTCGGTGCGGCCCGCGATGCGGGTGTGCGCGCCAAGATTGCAGTGCGCAGCAACGATCCGCGCATCGATCCGGTCGGTGCCTGCGTCGGCATGCGCGGATCGCGCGTGCAGGCGGTCTCGAACGAGATCGCCGGCGAGCGCGTGGACATCATCCCCCACGACGAGAATCCCGCCCAGTTCGTGATCAACGCCATGTCACCAGCGGAGGTCATGAGCATCGTGGTGGACGAAGACTCGCACAGCATGGACATCGCGGTGTCGGAGGAGAAGCTGTCGCAGGCCATCGGCCGCGGTGGCCAGAACATCCGCCTCGCCAGCCAGCTGACGGGCTGGGACCTGAACGTGATGACCGAGTCCGACGCTGAAGCCAAGAGCGAGACCGAAGCGAAGGAGCTGGTGCAGAACTTCATGAAGCAGCTCGACGTCGATGAGGATGTCGCGACGATCCTGGCGCAGGAAGGCTTCTCGACCATCGAGGAGATCGCCTACGTGCCGCAGGCCGAGCTGGCGGCCATCGAGGAGTTCGACGAGGACATCGTCAAGGAACTGCGCAATCGCGCGCGCGACGTGTTGCTCACGCAGGCCATCGCGAGCGAGGAGAGCCTCGATCAGTCGATGCCGGCGGACGACCTGTTGCTGCTGGAAGGGATGAGCCCCGATCTGGCGCTCGCTCTCGCACGTCGTGGCGTGCGGACGCGCGAGGATCTGGCGGAGCAGTCCGTGGATGATCTGGCGGACATTGAAGGGCTCGCTGCCGAGGAGGCGGGCAAACTCATCATGACTGCGCGCGCTCCGTGGTTCGAGGCGAGCCATTGAGCGAGGACGGGATATGGCAGAAGTAACGGTTTCCCAATTCGCCGAAGTCCTCAAGGTCCCGGTGGACCGGCTGCTCGTGCAGCTGGACCAGGCCGGAATCAAGGTTGACGGCCCGGACGATCGCATCAGCGACGATGCGAAGCTCGAGCTGCTGACGCATCTGCGTCGCAGCCACGGCAGTGGCGAAGGCGGCGACGCCGCGCCGCGCAAGATCACCCTCAGGCGCAAGACCCAGAGCGAGCTGAAGCTCGCGAGCGCCCAGGGCCGTGCGCGCACGGTGAATGTCGAGGTCCGCCGGCAGCGCACTTACATCAAGCGCGACGTGCTGGAGGAACAGGCACGCCAGCAGCAGGACGAGATCGACGCCAAGCGGCGCGAGCAGGAAGAAGCCGTCCGGCGTGAGACCGAGCGGGTCGAGAACGAGCGTCGCGAGCGCGAACGACTCGAGTCCGAGAACCGTCGGCGCCTGGAAGAGGAACAGGCCAAGAGGAAAGCGCAGGAAGACGCGCGCCGGCAGGCCGAAGAACGTGCCCGTGAGGATGCCGAGCGCCGCGAGCGCGAGCGCGAAGAGCAACTCCAGCAGCAGCAGAA
>Ga0335070_10001632_pt1 | contig 26025 bp, 31 predicted proteins | sample Lox_Sample_13_FD_206722 | JGI IMG/M metagenome (GOLD analysis project Ga0335070, IMG submission 206722) | Soil microbial communities from Loxahatchee National Wildlife Refuge, Florida, United States - Lox_Sample_1.3 | ecosystem: Environmental > Terrestrial > Soil > Wetlands | place: USA...
CAAGCTCGCCGCTGTCGGTCGAGCTGCCGTCGGCCAGCACGTCGCCCGCCTTCACCTTGTCGCCCAGGAGCACGATCGGCTTGTGGTGGATGAGCGTGCCCTGGTTCGAGCGCATGAACTTCGTCATCGTGTACTCGTCGCGCCCGTCCTTCGCCTCGACGACGACCTTGTCGGCGTCGACGTCGACGACGGTGCCGGAGCGCTCCGCGATCACGACGTCACCCGAGTCGACGGCGGCGCGGTACTCGAGGCCGGTGCCGACGAGCGGCGCCTGCCGGATCAGCAGCGGCACGGCCTGCCGCTGCATGTTCGCGCCCATCAGCGCGCGGTTCGCGTCGTTGTGCTCGAGGAACGGGATCAGCGCTGTCGAGACGGACACGATCTGCGCCGGCGCGACGTCCATGAACTCGACCGCCTTGGGCGGCGCCGTGACGGCCTCGCCCTCTGCGGAGCGGCAGAGCACCGCGTCGCCGAGCAGCTTGCCGTTCTTGTCGGTGTCCGCGGTCGCCTGGGCGATCGTGTAGCGCGACTCCTCGACGGCGTCGAGGTAGACGATCTCGTCGGTGACCTTGCCTCCCACGACCCTCCGGTACGGCGTCTGGACGAAGCCGAACTCCGAGACGGTCGCGTAGGAGGCGAGGTAGCCGATCAGGCCGATGTTCGGACCCTCGGGCGTCTCGATCGGGCACATGCGCCCGTAGTGGGTCGGGTGCACGTCGCGCACCTCGATCGGCGCGCGCTCGCGCGTGAGGCCGCCCGCGCCGAGCGCCGAGAGGCGGCGCCGGTGCGTGAGGCCGGCCAGCGAGTTCGTCTGGTCCATGAACTGCGACAGCTGCGAGGAGCCGAAGAACTCCTTGAGCGCGGCCACGACCGGGCGGATGTTGATGATCGTCTGCGGCGTGATCGTGTCGACGTCCTCGGTCGTCATCCGCTCGCGCACGACGCGCTCCATGCGGTAGAGGCCGACGCGGAACGCCTCCTGGATGAGCTCGCCGACGGTCCGCAGCCGGCGGTTGCCGAAGTGCTCGTACTCGTCGAGCTCGGCGGCGATCGGCGCGCGCGGCAGCGAGATCGCGTCGACGGCGAAGTCCTTCGAGTCCTCGGGCACGCCGAGCTTGACCGGCAGCTCGATCAGCCTGCGGACGAGCGCGACGATGTCCTCGATCGTCAGCACGCGGACGTCGTCCGGCACGTCGACGCCGAGCCGCTGGTTGAGCTTGTAGCGGCCGACCTTCGTGAGGTCGTAGCGCTTGGGGTCGAAGAAGAGGGCCCGCAGCAGGTTCCGCGCGTTGTCGAGCGTCGGCGGCTCGCCCGGGCGCTGCTTCTTGAACACCTCGATCAGGGCCTCCTCCTCGCGCGTGGAGGGATCCTTCTCGAGCGTGTTCACGATGTACGACGAGTTGCCGAACAGGGCGAGGATCGCCTCGTTCGTCGAGGTGTCGAGTGCGAAGCCGGTCGACGGGTCCTCGGCGGGGAGGGCGCGGAGGAGCGTCGTGATCGGCAGCTTGCGCTTGCGGTCGATGCGGGCGTAGACGACGCCCTTCTTGTCGATCTCGAGCTCGAGCCAGGAGCCGCGGCTCGGCATCAGGTTCGCCGTGAAGACCTGCTTCGTCGGGTCCTTCGGCTCCATCAGGTAGGCGCCCGGGGAGCGGACGAGCTGCGTGACGATGACGCGCTCGGTGCCGTTGATGATGAAGGTGCCGAAACCGGTCATCATCGGGAAGTCGCCCATGAAGACCGTCTGCTCGCGGATCTCGCCCGTGTCCTTGTTCACGAAGCGGACCGTCATCGAGAGCGGCGCCTGGTAGGTCAGGTCCTTCTCCCGGCACTCCTTGATCGAGAACTGGGGCTCGCCGAACTTGTAGGCCCCGAACTCGACCGCGAGCGAGCCGGTGTAGTCCTCGATCGGCGAGATGTCGTCGATCGTCTCGCGCAGGCCCTCGTCCAGGAACCACTGGAACGAGGCCTTCTGGATGTCGATCAGATTGGGGAGGTCGAGGACGTGTTCGAGGTGGGAGAAGGACTTACGCGCGCGGGGCGAAGCGACCGTGGTGGTCAAAGAAGAAGCCTCCCTTGGGGACGTGCGAGCTCAGGCGAAATCGGGCGAATTCAGGCGGGCGGGACGGCGGACGTCGAGGAACGTCGGCGCAACCCGCCAGGGTACCGGAAGAGACCCCTTTCCCGCAAGCGGACGCCTGCGGCCCACGCCGGTATGCGGGCGAAATGTAGCGCGAGAGCGGGCGCCCGTCCAGAGCGGGAGGGTCGACCCTCCCGCTCTCTCTGGGCGATGCGAGGGCGCCGGCCTCCGGCTAGCGGCGGCCGTGGTGCCCGTGGCGGCCGCCGTTCCCGGAGCCGCCCGGCCTGACGACGTGCGACGTGCTCGTCGTGGTCGTGCCGGTCTCGGTCGTTCCGGTCGTCGTCGCCGCCGTGGTCGTGGTGCCGGTGGTGGTGCCGGTCGTCGTCGCGTCGGTCGTCGTCTTCGGCGCCCTGCCGCCGACGACGAGCGCCGAGCGGGCGGTCACCGACGAGCTGTTGACGCAGCCCAGCGCGGCGAAGCGCACCGTCTGGCCGCCCGAGCCGACCGTGACGGTCACGACCTGGCCGGGAGTGAGCGGGCTGTGCCGGCCGACGTGCCCGACGGTGACCGTGAACGTCTGCGGCCCGGCCGCTGTACCGAGCACGGCGCCGCGCTGGCAGGAGCCGGTCGTCGTCTGATCGTGCCCGTGGTACCCCTTGCCGTCGTTGGCGAGGGCGTACGAGCTCCCAAGACCGGCCGCGCCGGCGAGCATGAGCAGCAGGATCCGTGTCTTCACTCGATCTCCTTCGGAGTTGGGGTTCCTCCCCTTCCTAGATGCCGGGGGCCCGGCTGCCTTGCGGGCGCTCTGTAAGCGCTCGGTAAAACGACGAGGGGCGCCTCGCGGCGCCCCTCGAAACGACCGCAACCTGGTTCAAACCAGGTTGCAGATGTTGCGAACTACTTCAACTCCACCGAGGCCCCGGCCTCCTCCAGCTGGGCCTTGAGCGAGTCGGCCTCGTCCTTGGCGACGCCTTCCTTGACCGGCTTCGGAGCCGAGTCGACGAGGTCCTTCGCCTCCTTGAGGCCGAGCCCGGTGACGGCCCGGACGACCTTGATCACCTGGATCTTCTGCGCGCCGGCCTCGGTGAGGACGACGTCGAACGACGTCTTCTCCTCGGCCTCGGCGGCGGCCGGGACCGCGCCCGCGGCCGCGACCGCAACGGGCGCGGCGGCCGTGATGCCCCACTCGTCCTCGATCTTCTTCTTCAGCTCGACGAGCTCCAGGACGGACAGCTTCCCGAGCGATTCGAACAGCGTGTCGACTGCAGCCATCAGCTCTGTTCCTCCGTAGTCATGTCCGCAGCCTCCGGCTGCGGACCAGGCGTGACATCGTCTTCGACGGGCTCCGCCGCAGCGGCCAGCGGCTCCTGGGCGGGCGGCTCCTGGGCGGGCGGCTCCGGGGGAGAGCCGGCTCCCTCAGCCTGCAACTGCTCGACCCGCGCGTCGATCAGGCCGAGCAGGTTCTGCAGCGGCGCGTTCAGGAGCGCCACGAACGTCGTGAGCGGCGCGACGATCGCGCCGAGCACCTGGCCCTGGAGCACGTCGAGCGCCGGCAGGGTCGCAAGCGTCTCGATCTCCTCCGCCGTCACGGTGCGGCCCTGCATGACGCCGCCGCGGATCGCGAGCACCTTCGTCTCGCGGGCGGAGTCGGCGAGCGCCTTCGCGGCCGCGACCATGTCGCCCCCGGTCTCGAGGAACGCGATCGCGCTCGGGCCCTCGAGCAGCGCCAGCAGCGCCTCGGCGCCGGCCGCTTCGGCCGCCCGCCGCGTCAGCGTGTTCTTCACGACCGTGAAGCGGGCCCCGCTCTCGAGCAGCCGGGAGCGCAGCGCGTCGATCTGCGGCATCGTCAGGCCGCGGTAGTCGGCCACGAGCAGCGTCTCCGACGTGCGAAGCCGCTCCGTCAGGTCTGCGATGACCTTTTCTTTGTCCTGCTTCTTCATCTCGTCATTTCCTTCGGAAATGACCAGGCCCGCCGGAGGCGGGCCGAAGACGGAGAGCCGAGACCCTCTTCGCTGCCCCACCTCGGCTGGACTTCTGCCCTGCGGCTGCCAGCGGTCTTCGGCGGTTCCCAGTCGGATTAGCTGCCTACTGTAGCTGCCTCCGCGCCCTCAAGGTCCTCCGTGATCCCGCGCGTCCTCGCCGGGTCGACGTGGATGCCCGGGCCCATCGTGCTCGTGAGCGTGATCTGCCGGATGTAGCGGCCCTTCGCCGCCGCCGGTTTCGCCCGCATGATCTCGTCCACGACGGCCGCGTAGTTCTCGACGAGCGCGCGCTCGTCGAAGCTCTTCTTCCCGATCGAGACGTGGACGTTCGCGCCGCGGTCGGTTCTGTACTCGAGCTTCCCGGCCTTCGCGTCGCGCACCGCTTTGCCGACGTCGAACGTGACCGTGCCGGTCTTCGGGTTCGGCATCAGGCCGCGCGGGCCGAGGATGCGGCCGAGCCGGCCGACGTTGCCCATCTGGTCCGGCGTCGCGATCGCGACGTCGAACTCGGTGAAGCCCTCCTCGATGCGCTTGGCGAGGTCGGCCGAGCCGACGACGTCCGCCCCGGCGTCCTCCGCCTCGCGGGCCTTGTCGCCCTCGGCGAAGACGGCGACGCGGACGTCCTTGCCCGTGCCGTGGGGGAGCATGAGCGTCCCGCGCAGCTGCTCGTCCGCGTGGCGGACGTTCAGCCCGAGGCGGAAGTGCACCTCGACCGTCTCGTCGAACTTGACGCCGTTCATCGACTTGAGCAGTCGGACCGCCTCGACGGGGGAGTAGAGCCGCTCGCGGTCGACCGCGCTGCGTGCGCTCGCGTAGCGCTTGCCGTGCGCCGCCATCAGAGGTCCACCTCCACACCCATGCTACGGGCCGTGCCCGCGATGATCAGCGCCGCGTGATCGACGTCGCGCGCGTTCAGGTCCGGCAGCTTCGTCTCGGCGATCTGGCGCACCTGCTCGCGGCTGAGCCGGCCGACCTTGTTCCGGTTCGGCTCGGCCGAGCCCTTCTCGATCCGCAGCGCCTCCTTGATCAGGACGGCCGCAGGCGGCGTCTTCGTGATGAATGTGAAGGAGCGGTCCTCGAAGACCGTGATCTCGACCGGGGTGATGCGGCCGTTCTGGTCGGCCGTCTGCGCGTTGAACGCCTTGCAGAACTCCATGATGTTCACTCCGTGCTGGCCGAGCGCGGGGCCGACCGGCGGCGCAGGGTTCGCCTGCCCGCCCGGGATCTGGAGCTTGATGATCGTGAGGACCTTCTTCGCCACGGCTTCTTTCCTTAGTCGAGCTTCTTCACGTTGTCGAATCCGACCTCGACCGGCACCTGCCGCTCGAAGATGTTGACCATCACCTGGAGCTTCTGCTGGTCGGCGTTCACGTCAGTGATCTCGCCGTCGAAGTCCGCGAGCGGGCCCGAGGTGATCTTCACGGACTCGCCGAGCTGGAACTCCACCTGGGCGCGGGTGGGCATGCCCGAGCCGCTGCCGGTGTGGAGGATCCGGTCGACCTCGGGCTGCGAGAGCGGCACGGGCTTCGAGCCCGCGCCGACGAAGCCGGTCACCCCGGGTGTGTTCTTCACGACCGTCCACGCGTCGTCGTTCAGGTTCATGTTCACGAGCACGTAGCCGGGCAGGACGCGCTTCTCCGCCTGCACCTTCTGGCCGTCCTTCGTCTCGATCACCTGCTCGGTCGGGACGACGACGCGCCGGAAGCGGGAGCGCTGGTTCATCGACTCGATCCGGTGCTCGAGGTTGGCCTTCACCTTGTTCTCGTGCCCGGAGTAGGTGTTGATCACGTACCAGCGAAACATCTCGTCCTCTCGTCCGTCAGCGCAGTAGCACGTGGTGGACGACGTACTGCCAGAGCCGGTCGTTCAGCCACAGGTAGGCGCCGACGATCGTGCAGGCGATCATGACGACGGCGGTGCCGCTGACGACCGCTTGCTGGTTCGGCCACTCGACCTTCTTCAGCTCGCCGACGGCCTCCTGGATGAAGTGGACCGTCCCTGCGAAGGGGATGCGCCGCTCACGCGCGTGCTGTTGCGGCCGCCGCGACGGCTCGTCGGCGGCGCCGGCAGTCCTGCGCGTGGCGGGCGGCGCAGGCGGGGGCGCGCCGCCGGCGAGAGCCGGCTGGGTCTGGGCGCGCCGCGCGCGCCGCTGCTGGCGGGACGACCTCGCCATTCCGGGCTACCTCGTCTCCCGGTGCAAGGTGTGCCGGCCGCACCAGCGGCAGTAGCGCTTGAACTCGAGGCGGTCGGGCGAGTTCCGCTTCGACTTCTGGGTCTGATAGTTGCGCCGCTTGCACTCCGTGCAGGCGAGCGTGATCGCGACTCGTACTCCGGTGGCCATTTCCTGTCTCTAAACCTCGAGGTGGACGCGTTGAGTAGCGGCGGGTGGGCTCGAACCACCGACCTCTGCATTATGAGTGCAGCGCTCTGACCAGCTGAGCTACGCCGCCCCGCGCCGCAGTACTGTAGCTGAGGCGCGCGTCAGCTACAGGAGGAGACGGGCTTCCCCGGCCCGGTGCCAGACTTGACCTGTGCGGGTCTACGTCACCGGGGCCTCGGGATTCATCGGTTCGCATGTCGTGCGGGCGCTCAGGGAGCGGGGAGCCGAGGTGCGCGACGAGTGGATCGAGCTGCTCGACGGCGCTGCGCTCGAGCGGGCGATGACGGGCTGCGACGCCCTCGTCCACGTCGCCGCCCTCTACAGCTACGACGCCGACGAGGCTTCTCTCGCGCGCGTGAACATAGAAGGGACACGTTCTGCGCTCGACGCCGCCCGCCGGGCGGGTGTGCGCCGCATCGTCCATACGAGCACCGCCGGCACCTGCGGGCCGGTCGCCGGCCGCCCCGCCACGGAGGACGACGGCCCGCCCGAGTGGGAGCTCGCGGTCCCGTACAAGCGGACGAAGCTGGCGGCGGAGCGCCTCGTCCTCGCCGCGGCGCGCGACGGACTCGACGCGGTCGTCGTCAATCCGACGACGCCCGTCGGCGAGGGCGACCGCGTGCCGACGCCGACGGGCCGGATGGTGCGACGGATCGCCAGCGGGCGGGCTCCCGGCTACATCGCCACCACCGGCCTGAACCTCGTCGACGTCCACGACGTCGCGCTCGGGCACGCGCTCGCGCTCGAGCGCGGCCGTGCAGGCGAGCGCTACCTCCTGGGCGGAGCCGATCTCTCGCTCGAGGAGGTGTTCGCCGCGATCGCCGCCCTCGCGGGCCGGCCCCGGCCGCGGCTGCGCGTCCCGTACCTGGCGGCGCGGGCGGCTGCGGCGCTCGGCCTCGTCAACCGCAACGAGGTGCAGCTCGCCCGCCTGCCGATGTTCTTCAGCTCCGCGAAGGCAGAGCAGGAGCTCGGCTACCGGCCCGGACCCGTCGAGCCGGCGCTCGCCCGTGCCGTCGCGGACGCACTGGCGTACCCTGACGGTGAGATGCCGAATCACCTCACCCCCGAGGAGATCGCGGCCGAGCACCACCTCGACCGCGAGCAGGTCATCCGCTTCTGCGTCGAGCACGGAGTGCCCGTGTTCCAGGGCCGCATCGACAAGACCCTGTTCGCCGCCGAGTGGCAGGCGGCGCAGAAGAAGCCGGCGAAGGCGTAGGGCGGCGGTCTACGTCCGCGACCAGGTCGCGACCTGGTCGCGGACGTTGATCAGCGGTGGCGCTCGATAAAGGCGAGCACTCGCGCCCACGCGTCGGCTGAAGCAGACGAAAATGCCTCGTACTTGCGGTCGAAGAAGCTGTGCGGCGCGCCGTCGTACGTGACGACCTCGTGCTCGACCCCCGCCGCGGTGAGCGCCGCGTCGAAGGCTGCGTTGTGCTCGGCCGTGATGTTCTGGTCGTCACCCGCCTGGAGGGCGAGGATCGGCGCCTGGATCTCCGCCGCGCGCTCGGCCGGGCCCGGAACGCCGTTCCGCGCGGCGGGCATCCCGTAGAAGCCGATCGCCCCGGCGAGCCCGTGCCCCGCGGCCGCGGCGAGCCACGAGTTGCGGCCGCCGAAGCAGAAGCCCACGGTGAAGATCGACGTGCAGCCGGCCGCGCGCAGGTGCGCGACCGCCGCGGCGACGTCCGCCTGGACGCCGTCCGGCGTCGTCTGCTCGACGTGCTCCTTGTAGTCGAACTCGTCGTCGCGCTTCGCGACGCCCGCCGTTCGACCGAAGTAGTCGAAGGCGACGGCGGCGTAGCCGCGCTCCGCGAAGCGGAGCGCCAGCTCCTCGTAGAAGCGATAGAGGCCGCGGACATCGGGCAGGATCACGATCCCCGTCGCGGCCGGTTCCTCCGGCACGGCCTGGAACGCCGCGAGGCGGTTCCCGTCGGCGGCCTCGAGCACGAGGTCGTCGTGCGAGACGGCGGCCCCGGAGATGACCGGGATCGGCGGCAGGGAGTCGAGCGCGAAGCACATCCCCGGGACGATACGGGAGGATCCTGAAGCCGCGCAGCGTACAAAGGGCGAACGATGGCGGAGCAGTCGCATCGTGACGAGATGAACGCGGCCATACGCGCCCAGCGCGAGCGTCAGGCCGCCCGCTCCAGCGCCACGGCCCCGGAGCGGGCAGCCGCCGTGCCGGAACCGCCGCCCGAGCGGCAGCCCGAGCACAAGCGGCGGAAGAGCGTCCTCGGCCGGCTGCTCGGTCGCTGATCTCTGGCAAAGTCCCCGGGATGAGGCGCGTCCTCGCCTGGCTCGTCGCGCTCCCCCTGCTGCTCGCCGGCTCGCAGGCGGCGCACCTCCTCGCCTACCGCTGGGTCTATCCGGAAGCGCACGTGCGCCTCGAGGCGCTCGTCTCGACCGGCCACGGCTACCTGAGCCACCTGCCGCTCGTGCTCGGCGTCGGGAGCGCGATCGCGTCGCTCTCGCTCCTCCTCTCCGCCGTCGACGCCGCGCGCGGACGGCCGGCGCGCGCGCTGCCCGCGTGGGCCTTCGCGCTCCTGCCGCCGCTCGCCTTCGTGCTCCAGGAGTTCCTCGAGCGCTCGCTGCACCTGGGCGCGTTCGCGTGGCAGACCGCGTTCGCGCCCACGTTCCTTCCCGGTCTCGCGCTGCAGCTCCCGTTCGCCCTCGCCGCCTACGTCGCCGCACGCCTGCTCCTGCGGGCGGTCGAGCGCGCCGGCCGAGCGCTCGCGCCCGTGCGGCCGCCGGTGCGCCGCGTGCCGGCCGCCGCCGCGGCGGTGCCGGTCGAAGCTCTCCCCGTAGTCGGCAACGCGCTCTCCCGCCGCCTGGCAAAACGGGGTCCACCGCTCCCCTCTCTCGCGTAGTCCCCGGGGCGGATGCGAACGCAGCCGCCCGATTCCCGCTGAGAGAGGAGAAGTCAATGACCAGCAAGTGCCGTGCAGGCGTGCTCGCGCTCGCAGGCGTCGCGGCGCTCGTCGCCGCAGCCGCCGCGTCCGCGCACGCGATCGTCAGTCCGGCGGTCGCGCTCGACAAGAAGCTGCAGCAGTTCACGCTCTCGGTGCCGACCGAGAAGGAAGGGCTCACGACCACCGAGATCGAGCTGACGGTCCCGTCCGGGTTCGCGATCGACTCGTTCGAGCCGGCGCCGGCCGGCTGGAAGCAGCAGGTGCAGTCGACCGGCTCGGGCGAGGACACGATCGTCCAGAAGGTGACCTGGACGGGCGGGCACGTGCCGACCGACGAGGACGCCGTCTTCCGCTTCAACGCCTCGACGACCGGCGCGAAGACGTACACGTTCGACGTCCGCCAGACGTACTCCGACGGCTCCGTCGTGGAGTGGTCCGGCCCCGAGTCGTCCGACACGCCGGCCCCGACGATCGAGGCCGTCTCCTCGCTCGGCGGCGGGGGCAGCTCGACGCTCGCGATCGTCGCGCTCGCGGTCGGGATCCTCGCGCTGATCGTGGGGATCGTCGCGCTCGCAACCCGAGGGGGCCGGTCGCTCGCATGAAGCGGGCGCTCGTCGCCTCGGCGGCCGCCGCCGGCGCACTCGCGGCCTTCCCGGCCGCCGCCTCGGCGCACGTCGGCACGAGCGCGCCGGTGGCGACGAACTTCGCCGCCCGCATCGTCGGGCTCCGGCCGCCTGCGGGGGCGCTCGAGGCGAAGGTCGTGGACGGCGACCGGATGCTCTGGCTCCGCGTGCCGGCGACGGCGACCGTCGTCGTGCCCGGCGTGCTCGGCGAGCCGCTGCTGCGCTTCGACCGGCGGGGCGTCTGGGTGAACCTCCGCTCGCTCACGGCGCAGACGGACCGGATCGACCGCTTCGACCTGCGTCCGTCCGCGAACCCGCGTGCCCGCCCGCTGTGGCACCGCCTCACGGGCGGGCACGCCTACGCCTGGCACGAGCACCGGCTGCACGTGCTCGAGCCGCTCGCACACGGGCGTCACGTCGCGGCGACGCTGGGGCCGTGGTCGGTGCCGCTGCTCGTCGACGGCCGCCGCCACACGCTCGACGGCGTGCTCGACTACCGGCCGGGCCCGGGCTGGTGGTGGCTCGCCCTCGCCTGCGTCCTCGCGGCGGCGTCCTCCGCGGGGACGCTGCTCGCGCGCAGGCGCGGGCGGGAGCTCGCGGTCGCCTGCGGGATCGCCGCCGCGCTCCTGATCTGGGCGGTGCGACTCGGCCGGGCGCTCTACGGACGCCCCCTGATCGGGCCGGGCGGATACGTCGATGTCGCGCTCACCTCCGTCGTCGCGGTCGCCCTGCTTGCCGGCCTCCTGCACCGGGATCCCGAGGTGCGCGTGTTCTCCGCCTTCCTCGCCGGCTTCGCGAGCCTCTACGAGGGACTGACCATGTGGCCGGTTCTGACGCACGCGACGGCGCTGAGCGTGCTCCCCTCCGGCGCCGCGCACACCGCGGTCACGCTGATCCTCGGGCTCGGCGCGGGCGCGCTCGTCGGCAGCGGCGCCCAGGAGCTCCGAGAGCGTGTCCCGCAGGCCCGCGGCACTCCGGACGTGGGAGAGCTCGGGGGCGTGGCGTGAACGCGGCCGCTCTGCGCCTGCTCGCCGCGCTGCTTGCGCTCGGCGCGGGAGTCGCCGCCGTCGTCGTGGTCGTCCTGCTGCTCCACGGCACGCCGGGGCCGCAGTGAGCGGGTCACGGCGGGAAGCGGTAGCTGCGGTGCGGCGGCACGAACCCGCCGATCTCGAGCACGACCTCGTCCCCGTCGCGCAGCGCGAGGCCGCGCGGATCACCCCTGACCGGCAGGCCGTTGCGAAACAAGGAGACCGCCCCATGGAAGCTCGCCAGCCGCATGCGACCGATCGGCAGGCCCCAGACCTCGAAGAGATCGCCGAGCCGCTGCCGGCCGGTGAACGAGACGACGCCGGACGGATCCGTCGTCCACAGCCGCGCACGGCAGTGCGCGCCCGCCACGCGCCCGAGGTCGAAGCGCGCATCGCGCAGGCCGATCGCGGCCGGGACGATCACGACCCGCCGGTTCGCGAACAGCTCCACGTGCACGCGCGCGGCCCCGCGGAGCGGGCCGGGCACGCAAGGCCCGTGCACGGCGGGCGGAGGGTGGTAGCGCGGGCCGACGCCGATCGGGGTCGGCACGAGCGCAAGCATGCGCTCCACGCTACCGCTCTCGCGTGCGCGCTGACGGTGCTCGCGGCAGCGGGCTGCGGTGGCGGCTCGAGCTCGCCCGGAACGCCGACGATCGCCGTGCAGGCGGCGCGGACGTTCCGCCTTGCGCACTTCACGCCGGGCGGCCCGGTGGAGGCCGGCAAGCCGACGACCGTCTCCTTCACCATCCTCCAGCCGAACGGTCGTCCGCTGACCGCGTACAAGCACGGCGCGGGCCCGCACAACGGCATCCACCTGATCATCGTGCGGCGCGACCTCGGCACGATCATCCACCGCCACCCGCCCGTTGGGCCGGGCGGGAGAATCAGCCTGCCGATCACGTTCTCGGAGCCCGGCCCCTACCGCGTCGTCATCGACGCGTACCCGAAGACGACCGGCCCGCAGCCGAACTTCCAGCTCTTCTCGACGATCACGGTCGCGGGCGCGTACAGGCCGCAACCGCTGCCGCCGTTCCGTGGGAGCGGGACCGTCGGCGGGTACCGCGTCACCCTGCACGGCACGCCGCACCTGAAGGCGATCGTGCCCGCGCTGCTCGACTTCACCGTCACCGCCCCGGACGGGAAGCCCGCGGCCTTCACGCCATGGTACGGAGCGCTCGCGCACGCGATCTTCTTCCGCCGCGGCTCGCTCGACTACTTCCACACGCACGTGTGCGCGCCCGGAGCAACCGGCTGCTCGAGCGTGCTCGGTGCAGCGAAGGTGACGGGCACGTCGGCGACGCCCGGGCGGTTGAACGTCGGAGTGCTCGTGCCGGTGGCCGGCATGTGGCGGCTGTTCCTGCAATGCCGGGTGGGCGGGCAGGTGATCACCGTCCCCTTCACCCTGCGCGTGTCGTGAGCCGGCGGCTGCTCACGCTCGCAGCAGTCGCGTCGGCCGCGCTGCTGCTGCCCGCCGCCACATGGGCGCACGCCGCGCTCCTGAAGACGTTGCCGGCGGCGAGCGCCGAGGTGGACACGCCGCCGGGCGAGGTGCGCCTCGTCTACGACGAGGCCGTCGAGCCGCGCTTCGCGATCATCTCGGTGACCGACGCGGCCGCCCACCAGGAGGTCGACGGCGCGGTGCATCGCTCGGCGACGAACGTCGACGAGCTCGACGTGCCCCTGAAGCGCGTCCGCGAGGGCTGGTACCTCGTCTTCTGGCGCGTGATCTCCGTCGACGGGCACCCGGTGCGGGGCGCCTTCACGTTCAAGGTCGGCCCGAATCCGGGCCCGCCCCCGCAGTTCGTCATCCCGTCGCTGTCGGAGACGGCGACGACGCCGGGCCTGCTCACGTTCCGCTGGCTGACGTTCCTGTCGTTCATGACCGCGCTCGGACTGTTCGTGCTGCGAATGGTGATCGCACGGCCGCTCGTCACGCGTGTCTCAGGCACGAGACTGCGCGCAGTCTCCGTCGGCTTCTGGATCGCGCTCACGGTCGCGCTCGTCGCGACGCCCGTGTACGTCCTCGTCGCGACGGCGCAGTTCGCCCTGCGCTCGGTCTGGTCGCTCGGCGCGCTCGTGCCGCTGATGCGCGTGTCGTCGTTCGGGCGCGGCTACCTCGACCTCGAGCTGCTGCTCGCGCTCTTCGGCGCGGCAGCAGCCGTCGCGCTCTGGCTCGACCGCCCGGAGCGCAGCAGCCGCACGGTCGCCGGGCTGCTCTCGTTCTGGGGCGCGCTGCTCGCCGGCGGCGCGGCGCTGCTCGCGCCCGGTGCGTCGGGGCATGCGGCACAGACGGCGCCGCGCGCGCTCGCGCTCACCCTCGACTGGCTTCACCTCGCCGCCGGCTCGGTGTGGCTCGGCGGCCTCCTCGGCCTGCTCGTGCTCTGGCGCAGCCTGCCCGCGGCCAAGCGGATGCCGGGGCTCGTCGTCGTCGTGCCGCGCTTCTCGAACCTCGCTTTCTGCTCGGTGACGGCGCTGCTCGGCTCGGGAGTCGGGGCCTCCCTGCTGCACCTGCCGACGTTCGCGTCGCTGTGGCAGACCTCGTACGGGACGGCGATCATCGCGAAGGCGTCGCTCCTCCTCTGCGCGATGCTCGTCGCCTCCGTGAACCTCCTGCGCACGAAACCTGCGCTCGCGCGGCACGCCGGCGACGCCCCCGCCGCCGCCCTGCTCCTGCGCCGGCTCGTCGGGGTCGAGGCCGTGCTGGTCGCCGGGACCGTCTTCGCGGCGGCGATCCTCTCGAGCCTGCCGCCGCCGCCGAAGGCGCTCGCGAACCTCGGCAAGCCGAGCGCGCACACCGGTCCCGGCCCGGTGGCGAGCGTCGTCGACATGGCCGGCTACCGGTTCGAGCTCCACGTGACGCCGAACAGGGCCGCCGTCTCCAACGAGTTCGCCGTCCGGATCACGCGCGGCGGCAAGCCGGTGCACGGCGCAACGGTCATCGCGACGTTCACGATGCTGGACATGGAGATGCCCGCGCAGGGATACCGGCTCGCCGAGGCGTCGCCCGGCCTGTACGAGCACGCCGCGCCCGCGCTCGTCATGGTGGGCCGCTGGGGCCTCTCGTTCGAGGTCGAGCCGCCCGGCAAGCAGTCCTTCACGGTAATCGTCGTGGACCGGGCGAACGGATGAGGGCCGGGCTCCTGCTCGTCGCGGCCGCGCTCGCCGCCTGCATGCTCGCAGCCTCCGCGCGTGCGGACGGCGACCCGGCGAGCGACTTCCTGATCGCGCAGAAGGTCTTCCTGCCCTTCGACGGCAAGTACCCGGCGCGAGAGCAGGCGGAGTTCACCGCCCTCGTCACCGCCGCAAACCGGTCCGGCTTCAAGATCCGCGTCGCGGTCCTCGCGAGCAGCTACGACATGGGGGCGATCACCTCCCTCTGGCAGCAGCCGCGGACGTATGCGCGCTTTCTCGCCGAGGAGCTGTCGTACGTCTACAAGGGACGGCTGCTGATCGTGATGCCGAACGGGTTCGGCTTCCAGTGGCTGAAGCACGGCTCGACCGCGGAGTACGCGGTGCTGGCGACGATCCCGATCAAGCCGGGAGGCAGCGGACTGCTCGGAGCCGCGCAGACGGCCGTGCAGCGGCTCGCCGTCGCCGCAGGTGTGAAGATCGTCGTGCCGGCGAACGTCACGACGCCCGCGCAGCGAAACGCGCACGACCGGATCGTGATCATCGTGGCGTCGCTCGCCGCGATCGCGGCAGCAGTGCTGCTGCGGTTCGTCCTCCGCCGGCGGCGAGGACGAACAGCAGGGTCGCCACCGAGATGATCGCCGTGCTCGGAGGCACGCGCGCCTCGACGTAGCTGAGCGTCAGCCCGAGCCAGACCGCGCCGACGGCGAACGCGGTCGAGAGCGCGAGGCCCACGTAGGGACTCCGTGCCAGCCGGTGCGCCGCCGCGGCGGGAGCCGTGACGAGACCGAGCAGCAGGAGGGCGCCGACGGCCTGCGTCGCCTCGGCCGCCACCGCGCCGAGCACCGCGAGGAAGCCGAGCCCGAGCAGGCGAACGGGTACTCCCTGCGCAGCGGCGACGTCGGGGTCGAGCGAGGCGAAGGCGAGCGGGCGCGCGGCGGCGAGCGTGACCGCGACCGCGGCGACGGAGACGCCGGCCGCGATCGTCGCGTCGGCGCCGCTGAGCCCGAAGATCGAGCCGAAGAGGACGCGAACCGCGGCCGTGCCGTTGCCGGCGCTGCCTCTCGTCGTGAAGATGGCGAGGAAGAGCACGCCGAGGCCGAGGATCCACGCGAAGACGGTGCCGATCGCGACGTCGTCGGCGTGGGCCCGCTCGCCGAGACCGCCCATGCCGACCGCAACGACGATCGTGGCGGCGAACAGACCGATACGGACGTCGACGCCGAACGCGGCGGCGGCGAGCGCGCCGGTGAAGGCGACATGGCTGAGCGCATCGGCGGCGAACACCTGCGCGCGCAGGACGACGAAGTAGCCGACGAGCCCGCACGCCGCTCCGATGAACGTCCCGGCGAAGAGGGCGTTGCGCATGAACTCGTGCGCGAACATGCTCAGGGGCCCCTCGCGGCGCGGAACACCCGTGCAAGAACGTACGCTGTGAAGGCGAGCGACGTGATGAAGAACCCGGCGGGGTAGATCGAGAAGTACGCGAGCGCGAGGCCGAGCCAGGTGACCGCGAGGCCGATCGCGACGGAGAGCGCGAGCCCTGTGAACGGCCGCGCGGTGAGCTGCTGCGCCGTCGCTGCGGGGGCGACGAGGAGGGCGAAGACGAGAAGCGCGCCGGTGATCTGACTCGTCGCAGCGACGGCGAGGCCGAGCAGGAGCAGGAAGCCGAGCGAGAGCGCGCGCACGGGGACACCGGCCGCGCGGGCGACGTCGCCGTCGACCGACGCGAAGAGGAGCGGGCGGCCGGCGACAGCGAGGAGGAGCAGCGCGCCGGCGGCGACGCCGGCGAGCGTCTGCGTCTGCCCGTCGGTGATGCCGAGGAACGTGCCGAAGAGGAGCGCGCCGAGGCCGTTCAGCAGGCCGTGATACAGGCCGACGAAGAGGAAGCCGAGCCCGAGGGCGAACGCCTGGACGGTTCCCGTCGCCGCGGACTCGCGGCTGTGGCTGCCGGTGCGGTCGGCGGAGACGCCGGCCAGCGCCAGCGCACCCGCGACGCAGGCGCCGAAGTAGCCGGCGGCGAGCGGCAGGCCGGCGAGGCTCGCACCGGCGGCGCCGGGGAAGGCGATCACCGCGAGCGTGTGTCCGGCGAACGTCTGCCGGCGCAGCACCATGAACCAGCCGATCGCGCCGGCCATGACCGCGACCGCGGTGCCGGCCTCGAGCGCGTTGACCATGAAGTGGTACGTGAGCAGCCGACGCACGTCGTCGGCGAGGTTCCAGGACAGCCCCTGGAAGACGGACGCCTCAATGCTCATGGCGGTGGCCGTGCACGAACGGCGCCTCGGGTTGGCCGACGACGACGAGGCGGCCGTCGCTCGCGCGCAGCACCTCGACCGGCGCGGCATAGAGGCGACTCAGCGTCTCCGTCGTGATCACCTCGGCCGGCGTGCCGGCGACGGCCGTGCCGCCGGCGAAGTAGATGACGCGGTCGAGGTAGCCGAGGATCGGGTTGACGTCGTGCGCGACGAGCAGCACCGCCACTTGCTCCTCGCGGCAGATGCGCTGCACGAGCGCGGCGACGGAAGCCTGGTTCGTGAGATCGAGGCTGTCGAGCGGCTCGTCGAGCATGAGCAGGCTCGGGCGACGGACGAGCGCCTGGGCGATCAGCAGGCGCTGCTGCTCTCCTCCGGAGAGGCTCCCGATCGCACGCCCTGCGTACGCCTCGGCGCCGACGAGCTCGATCACCCGGTGGACCCGCTCGCGCTGCACGTCGTGGCCGAGCCTCGGCAGCGGCAGGCCCCAGCGGGCGCCGTCGAGGCCGAGCCGGACGAGGTCGACGCCGCGGATCCGGCTCGATGCGTCGAAGTGGCGCCGCTGCGGCAGGTAGCCGATCTCGGCGTTCGCCTCGCCGGGCGGCCGGCCGAGCACGGCCGCGGTGCCCGCGCGGAGAGGCAGCAGGCCGAGCGCCACCTTGAGCAGCGTCGACTTGCCGGCGCCGTTCGAGCCGAGGACGGCGACGAACTCGCCCCGCTCGACGCCGAGCGTGACGTCCTGCCAGGCGACGTGCCCGCCGAGCTCGACCGACGCGCCCGCAAGGCGGAGCGCCGGCCCGGCGCTCATCGTCCCGTCGCCCTGGCGAGCGCCGCGCGGAGAGCGCGCAGCTGCGCGACCTGCCACGCCTGGAAGGTGGCCGTCGCCGGCGTGAGCGTCTCCGTGATCGTCGTCACCGGGATGCCCTTGGCGCGGGCCGCGCTCGTCAGCCGCTGCACGTCCGGCGTGCTGTTCTGGCTGTTGAAGACCCATACCTCGATCTGCCGGCGCGCGATCTGCGCGTCGATCGTCGAGACGTCCTTCGCCGTCGGCTCCGTGCCCTCGCTGATCGCCTCGAGGAAGGAGGCGGGCGTGACGAGCCGGAGGCCGAGTGCCTGCGCGAGCGGTGCGAAGATGCTCTCGGAGGCGCCGACCGGCACGCCGGCGTACCTCTTCCGGATCGCGGCGATCTCGGCCTTGTAGGCGGCGAGGCCCTTCGTCTCGAACGACGCCCGCTGCCGGTCGAAGTACGCCGAGTCCTTCGGGTCGAGACGCGCGTAGTCGGCGACGATCGCGTCGATCACCTGCTGCACGTTCGCCGGCGAGTACCAGCGGTGCGGGTTGCCGCCCGCCTTGATCCCGACGACGTCGCCGACGGTGAGGACGAGCCGGCCGGAGACGGGGTTGCCGGCGAGCAGCTTCGGCGCCCACGGGTCGTAGCCGATCCCGTTCACGATCACGAGCTGCGCTCCCGCGAGCGTGCGCGCGTCGACCGCGGTCGGCTCGTAGTCGTGCGGGTCGGTGGCGGGGTTCGAGATCACGCTCGTGACGTGGACGCGGTCGCCCCCGAGCTGCGCCGCGATGCTGCCCCAGAAGTTCTCGGCCGCGACCACCTGCAGCGGGCCGCCGCCGGACGTCGACCGCGGGCCGGCGAGCGCCGACGCCGCGCCGAGCGCCGCGAGGCCGAGCACTGCGAGCAGCAGGATCCTCCGCATCGAGGCGCGAGCATAGCACGAACGAAAGTCATTCTCAAAGTCATTCTCTATTGAGAAGCGCTATCATCGAGCAAGTGGCCGCACCGTCGACGCACGCCGAGTGGGCGGAGGAGACGCTCGCCGCCCTGCGGCAGAAGGGCCACCGCAGCGGCGGCGCCCGTCACGCGGTGATCGAGCTGCTCTCGCGCCAGAGCTGCTGCCTGACCGCGCAGGAGATCTTCGACCGCCTGCGGGCGGCGGACAGCCCCGTCGGCCTCGCGAGCGTGTACCGCACGCTCGCGGAGCTGAGCAAGGACGGCTTCCTCCAGAAGATCGAGCTCGGGGCCGGCACGACGCGCTACGAGCCGGTCCATCGCGGCGGCGAGCATCATCACCACCTCGTCTGCGACACGTGCGGCAAGGTCGAGGCGTTCAGCGACGAGCGCCTCGAGCAGGCGCTCCACCGCGTCGAGCAGCAGACCGGATATTCCGTCGCCGGCCACGACGTCGTCCTCCGCGGCGCCTGCCGCGACTGCGCGGCGTAGCGGTGAGGCGCGCGGCGCTCCTGGCGTGTGCGCTCGTCGCGGCCGCCGCCGCCGGCGGCGCGCGCGCGGACGGTGACCCGGCGAGCGACATGCTCGTCGTCCAGAATGTCTTCCTGCCGTACGAAGCGCCGTCGCACGCCGCCGTCGCGGGGCTCACGAAGGAGGTCGCCTCCGCGTACGCGGCGGGCGACCGCGTCAAGGTCGCGCTCGTCGCGACGCGTGTCGACCTCGGCGCCATCCCCTCTCTCTTCGACAAGCCCGCGCAGTACGCGACGTTCCTCGGCCGGGAGCTCGCCGGCTTCTACATTGGCCCGCTCCTCGTCGTGATGCCGTCGGGCTACGGCATCTACGACGGCGGCCGGAGCACCGCGGCCGAGCAGGGCGTGCTGACGCGGCTCGCGCCGCCCGGATCGGCCAGGCCGGACACGCTCGCAGCCGCTGCCGCGAACGCCGTCGCGCAGCTCCTCCAGGCAGGAGCGCTACGGTCGAAGGACATCCTCCCGCCGTACGTACAGGCACTGCTCGCAAAGACAGCCGGCGGCAGGGTGACCGTTCAGTACTACCTGTCCGACGACAGCGGCAAGGCGTCGGCGACGATCACGGTCGAGCGTGCGGGACACGCGCTGCAGAGGACGCAGGTGCCCGATCACGCGACGAGCATCCTCCACCCGGAGACGGAGCGGCTGACGCTCCCCGCAGGGGTCTCGCCCGCCGGCATACGCGTCTGTGTCGGCGCCACCGACCCGACCGGCAACCACGCGGTCTCCTGCAAGAAGGTCGGGCGCTAGCCGAGCGTGCGAAGCGTGCGCTCGACGTCCTGCGCGCGGAACGGATAGAGGTAGAGCGCCCGCTGGTAGCCGGCGGAGTCGACGAGGAACGCCGCCTCCGTGTGCGCGATCTCGTGCACGGTGACGCCGGCGACCTTCTTCGTCGTCACGAGCACCTGCACCTGGTAGCGCTTCCACACGGACGCGAGCTGCGCGCTCCCCCCGACGGCCCAGCGCCACTGCGGCACGAGCTGCCACTTGCTCACGTCCTGGAGGAGATTCGCGCGCGCGTTCCCGTAGACGTTCGTGCTGACCGCGAGGATCGCCGGCCGCGACGCCGCCGGGAGCCGGTGCACGACGTCGTTCAGCACCTTCGCCTCGAGCGGGCAGAGATTGCGGCAGAGCGGGTCGATGAAGGTCACGATCACCGGCCGGCCGCGGTAGGCGGTGAGCGAGACGGGCTTGCCGGCCTGGTCGGTGAGGGCGAAGCCCGGAGCGCGCCTCATGCCTGCGGCCCACGAGACGTCCGGCCCGGCGGCCCCGATCGGCACCGCCGCCGTCTGTGAGGACGGGCGCAGCGCGAAGATCGCGGCGCCCGCGCCGACGCCGACGAGGAGCACCGCACCCCAGAGCACCCAGCGCAGGCGGACGAGCGGACTGGGCGCCGAGTTGTGCGGATCCACAGCAGATGGCTGGTTCGCGGCCACGCGGGAGAGACGTCGAGGATACACCTCGAGCCGATTCTTTCCGGTCGCCCGGCCGAACGATGGCCGTCCCTTGTCCCGGCCCTGGCGCGGCGCGGCGTACCAATGAAGCGCATCGACAAACCACCCGAAAGGAGCCACACGATGCGCCAGCTCACCGCCACCCTCCTCTCCACCGCCACTGTCGCCGGCGTCGTCGGCACGGGGGCGGCCCTCGCTGCGACCCCGCACCCCGCCAAGCCGGCCGCCGTCGCGGCCGATCGCGCGACCGTGCATCGCGCGACCGGCTCCAGACCGAGCGGGCGTCGCATTCCGACCGCAGCACGGCCGACGCGCACTCCGGGAGGTAGCCGAGCGCCAGTTCCGTCAGTTCGGTACGACGACGTCGGCGCTGCGCACGCCGGCGTTGCCGCGCAGGTCGTACGCGTACACGGTCACCCGATAGGCGCCGTTAAGAAGCACGGCAGCAGCAGCAGGGCAGCAGCCGCTATTTCACGAGCGTCAGCATCTTGAACATCGGCATGTACATCGCGATGATGATGATGCCGACCATGACGCCGACGCCGATCATCATGATCGGCTCGATGATCGAGGTCAGCGACGCAACAGATGCGTCGACCTCGTCCTCGTAGAAGTCTGCGATCTTCGAGAGCATCTTCTCGAGCTCTCCGGTTTCCTCGCCGATCTTGACCATCTGCGCCACCATCGGCGGGAACACGTCGTTCTCGATCAGCGGCTGCGCGATCGGAACGCCCTCGTGCACCTTCGCGCGGACGCCCGCGAGCGCGTCCTCGATCACCCAGTTGCCGGCGGTCTGCCCGGTGATCTCCAGGGCCTTGATGATGTCGACTCCCGCAGCGACGAGAGTCGAGAGCGTGCGCGAGAAGCGCGCCATCGTGATCTTGAGCACCGTGTCGCCGATCTTCATCGGTATGCGCAGCTTGAACCGGTCCCAGACCTGGCGGCCGCTCTCGGTGGACTTCCACTTCTTGAAGACGAACGGCAGCGCGATCAGCGTCGGAATGACGATGAACCAGTAGCTGCGCAGGAAGTCCGACGCGTGCACGACGTACTGCGTCAGCGTCGGCAGCTGCCCGCCGAGCTGGCTGAAGATGTGCACGAAGACCGGGACGAGGAACATCAGCATCCCGATCAGGACCATGGTGGCGAAGATGAGGACCATGGTCGGGTAGATCATCGCGCCCTTCACGCGGCGCCTGATCTGCTCCTGCTTCTCGATCTGGAACGCGACGCGGTCGAGGACGATGTCGAGGATGCCGGCGGCCTCACCGGCCTCCACCATCGAGCAGTAGAGCCGCGAGAACACTTTCGGGTGCCGCGCCATCGCCTCCGAGAGCAGAAGGCCGCCTTCGACGTCCCGCCGGAGCGCGCGCACGACCTCGGCGAGCACCGTGTCGCTCGTCTGCTGCTCGAGGATGACGAGGGCGCCGACGACGTTGAGCCCCGCCTCGATCATCGTCGCGAACTGGCGGGAGAAGATCTGGAGCGACTTCGGCTTGACGACCTTGCCGAACGAGATGCTCGTCTGCCCGAGGCCCGCGCTCTCGTTGACCTCGGACAGCTTCTGCGCCAGCAGGCCTCGGATCCGGAGCTGCTCGCGGGCAGCGACGAGGTCGGCGGCGCTGATGATGCCGTCGAGCTCGATCCCCTGGGCGTTGATCGCGCTGTAGGCGAACGAGGCCATCCCAGGCTCCTATCGGCAGCCTCGCCGGAGCGCTTGAGGCTCCGGCCCGGCCTGCCGATACCTAGCCTGTGACGCGCGTGCGCGAGGAAAGCGGCTTCGGCATGCTCGAGCTCCTGCTCGCGATGCTGGTGCTGAACATCGGCATCTTCGCCCTCGTCGGCGCGTTCAACGCCGGGACCGTCGCGGTCAGCCGGTCCCGGTACATCGCCTCGGCGACGGCGGTCGCCGACAAGCAGATGGAGGTCTACCGGAGCCTCGAGAACTGCGCGATCTGGCTCGACCAGTGGCAGATGCCGGCGTCGAACAGCACCTACGCGCTGGACACGTACGACTACAACGGGACGAGCGCGTTCAGCCCGCAGGTCCCGTACTGGGACTCGGGAAGCTCGGCGGACACCCAGTACTGGGTCACGGACGGGATGGACATCAACAACGCATTCGGGCAGGACAGCCTCACCTCGTGCGCCTACATCTCCCAGAGCGCCCAGCAGACGTTGCCGCTCACCTCGACCGAGGGCTCGCCGGCGAACATCGACAGCCTGGGCATGGTCACGCCGCCGTCGACCGCCGTGAAGCCCGTGCAGACGATCGCCGGGCCGGACGGAACCTCCTACACGGTCGACACGTACATCGTGCTCGTCCAGCCAACGGCCGGCGAGTGGACGAAGCAGGTGACCGTGGTCGTCTACGACCCGCACAACTCCTCGCGCGTCCTCGCGCGCGAGGTCTCGATCTTCGACCCGACGCTCGCGCCCTAAACCAGCGTCGAGGGCCCGTTGCCGGGCCCTCGACGGGTGGCCGGGCCTGCCAGCCGGACTTCTAGGGGGTCGTGGTCGTGGGGGTGGTGCTCGTCGTCGTCGTGGTGGCGGGGGTCGTGGACGACGAGCCGCTGCTCGAGCCGGCGGTCGCGGCCGGAGCCGTGGCTCCCTGCGGCAGCAGCAGCAACGTGTAGCGCGTGCCGTCCGCCGTGTTCACGAGCGTCACCGGCTTGTTCACGTGCAGCGTGAGCGTCGCCTGGCCGGTCGCGTACGAGCCGCCCGCGATCGCCACCTGCGCGGTGGTCGCAGTCAGGGACACGAGCTGGAAGAACGGCGAAGGGGCGGATGCCGGGAAGTCCGCGCCCGTGCTCACCGACTCCTGGACGCCGTTCACCGAGATGACGGCCGACGTCGGGGGCGGCGTGGGCGGTGCGGGCGGCGTCGCCGGCGTGGTCGTGGTGCCGCCGGAGCCGCCGGAGCCGGAGGACGAACCACCCTGCTTCGGCCCTAGCGAGTCGAACGGATCCTTGGTCGCGAAGCGCGAGAACGACTCCAGCTGCCCCGTGCCGGCCGGCGGCTGGACCGCGGCGACGAGCTGAGTCGGCGTCGAGGCAGCAGTCGTCGTCGTCCCGCTCGAGCCCGTCGTGGAGGACGTCGTGCCCTGGGAGCCGGCGAGCGTCGGCGGCGCCGGCGCGGCGGACGCGGGCGTCGTGACGGCCGGTGTGGTGGACGCGCTCACGGCCGCGCTCGAGACGGCCTGCGGCTTCTGACCGCCGCCGCTGTTGAGACCCATCATCGTCTTCGCGGCGTACGCCACCGCCAGGGCGAGAACGCACGCGAGCGCGATCACGATCTTCTTCTGCTTCTCCGCCTTCGCCTTGGCCGCGTCGGCGACGGGTTTCTTCGCCATCTATCGCTCCTCTCGTGCCGACTAGGGCGCGGCGTCCGCGGACGGCGCCGGAGTTGAGGTGGTCGTGGTGGTCCCTGTGCCGGTCGTGTCCGTCGACGGCGGCGTCACCACCGGGGCGACGGGCACGGACGCGCCGTACACGAAGGTGTTGACCGTGACGCTCGCGGTCAGCTGGTTGCCGCCGCCGCTGAGCCCGACGGTGTCGACGGCGAACAGGCGCCCGGATGCATCGAGCTCTCCGTGCCGCACCGCCACAAGCGTGCGCAACCGGTAGAGCAGATCCGTCAACGAGTAGAAGTCGCCGGAGAAGGCGATGCTGATCGGAAGCACGCCGAACCCGCTGCCCGGCGAGACCGCGCCCGGCGTGATCGAGTTGACCGTCACGCCGGCGGCGCGGGCCACCTGGTCGAGCTCGAGTAGCACGTCGGGCATGTCGGTCGTCTCGGGCATCGCCTTCGCCAGCTCGTAGAGCGCCGCGGTCCGGATCTCCGGCTGTTTCGGCGCCGCGGCGGGAGCCGTCGGCTGCTGCACGAGGCGCTGCGCCTCCTGGATCTGCGCCTCGGCTGCCTGGGTCGCGAGCGCGATGCTCTTTGCGGTCTGGCGCTGCGGCGAGACGAGCAGCATCCAGCCGAGCAAGAGGAGCAGGACGTCGCCGCCGATGATCAGGAAGACCGCTTTGCGGCGTGAGAACCTCGCCTTCACGAGCTCGCCCCGGTGGTGGTCGCGCTGGAGGTGCCGGTCGCCGCGGGGGTCGCCGGAGCGACGGGTGCCGGCGCACCCTTGACCGCCGCGCTGATGCTGAACGCGACGCCCGACCCGCCGTTCGTCGCGGCGGTGCTGCTCGACAGCGTCACGTCGCTCAGGTCGGGAATCAGCATCAGCCGGGAGAGCAGTCGCGCCACGCTGTCGTGCGAGAACGCAAGGCCCGAGATGGACAGCCCCTGCCCGGGGGCGGCCGTCGTCGTCGCCGTGCCGCTCGGTGCAGCCGGCGCGGTCATGGTCAGGGTCGAGATCGTGACGTCGTCCGGCATGACGAGCGAGAACTCGCGCAGGATCCGGTCCCAGGCGATCCGAGTCGACATCGCGTCCGCGATCGCAGCGAGCCGCGGCTGCTCCTCGCTCGTCACCGCCGGGATGGGGATGATCGGCTTCGTCTGCTTCGGCGTCTTGGCCTTGACCGTCAGCCGCTTGTGCAGCGAGAGCTTGCCGAGCTCGATCTGCGCGGCGGTCAGCTTCTTCTGCTCCGCGCTCGCCTTCGAGTGCGCCGTCAGGAAGCCGGCGGACAGGGTGATGAGCACGATCACGCCGAGCGCCGAGCCGACGACGACCGCCGGATCCTCGTTGCGGATGCTCTTCGCCTGGGCGGCGTCGCGCGGGAGAAGGTTGACGGCGCGCACTAGTCCTCGATCCCGAGTCCGATGGCGACGGCGAGCGAGCCGAGCTGCTGCGCGGGAGCTGTGACGCGCTTCGCGACCTTCAGGCGTGCCAGCGGGTTCCCGACGCGGACCGGAACGGCGATGAGCCGCTCGAGCTCTGCGGCGAGGCCGGGGAGCTGGGCCGTTCCGCCCGTGATCACGATCTCGCCGATACCCAGGCTGCCGGGCTGGTTCTGGTAGAACTGGAGCGAGGAGACGAGCTCGCGCGCGAACGACTGCACCTGCCGTCCGATCGTCTCCACCGCCAGGGCCGTCTGCTCGGGCGAGAGATCGTCGGGCGTGACGCTTCCGTCCAGCGAGACCGCGCACTTGAGCGCCTCGACCTCGGACGGAGCGGTGTCGAAGGCTCGCGCCAGCGCGACGTTGAGCGACCAGCCGCCCCAATCGAGCACGCGCGTGAACTCGCAGACGCGGCCGTCCGAGACCGCGAACGTCGAGCGGTCGTAGCCGATCGCGACGGCGACGAGCGCAGCGGAGCCGCCGTCCGTGGGCGGCGCGAGCGAGCGCAACAGCGCGAAAGCCTCGAGGTCGATGCCGGCGAGCGTGATGCCTGCCTTGCGGCACGCGCCGACGTAGCGGTCGACCAGCTCCTTGTACGCGACGACGAGCAGGACGCGCTTCACGTTCCTGCCCTCGTCGTCGACCGACGTGTCCAGCACGTGGTAGTCGAGCACGGCCTCGTCGAGCGGGATCGGCAGCGCTTCCTGCGCACGGAAGTGGATCGCGTTCGCGAGCTGCTTGTCTTCGTCGACGCCGACGATGTCGAAGATGCGTACGCCGATGCGGTTGTTGGCGATGCCGAGGCGGACGCCCTTCTTCGGCAGCTTGTTCTTGGCGAAGAAGGCTTTGAGCGCCTCGGCGAGCGCGTCCGGGTCGCGTAGCTCGCCGCCGACGACGATTCCCATCGGCAACGGCTGGCGCGCGACCTGCTCGAGCTCGGCCACGCCGTTGTTCGAGACGCGCGCGGCCGCGAGCTGCGACCCGCCGATCTTGAGTCCGACGAGCCGTTTCGCCCCCTTCGACCCCTTCCTGCCGCCGGCCGTCGCGCTTCCCTTCGGCAGCTTCGGCTTGCCGACGGAGAGCTCGCGCTTCCAGAACGGCGTCGCCGGCGGGGCCGAGACCTCGGCT
>Ga0335070_10001633_pt1 | contig 26022 bp, 26 predicted proteins | sample Lox_Sample_13_FD_206722 | JGI IMG/M metagenome (GOLD analysis project Ga0335070, IMG submission 206722) | Soil microbial communities from Loxahatchee National Wildlife Refuge, Florida, United States - Lox_Sample_1.3 | ecosystem: Environmental > Terrestrial > Soil > Wetlands | place: USA...
CTGGGGCGCCGTTTATTACAAAGTCTTCGAGACCGACTGACGGAGCAGGCGTGGCGGCTACAATTCGCGCCGTGCCCGAGCCCGTCGTCACGCCCCTCGCGATGAGCGCGCGCGCGCCGCGCGTTCTCACCATCGACGCCGAGGACTGGTTCCACGTCTGCGGCGACGGCTACTACTCGGACCCGGGCCGCTGGGACGGGTTCGCGTCGCGGGTCGAGGAGACGTTCGGGGCGCTCCTCGAGACGCTGGCGCGCGGCGGCCACCGCGCGACGGTCTTCTTCCTCGGGTGGATCGCGCGGCGCCACCCGGCCCTCGTGCGGGAGGCCGCCCGGCGCGGGCACGAAATCGGGGTGCACGGCGACCTGCACGTGCGCGCCGACGAGATGACCCGCGAGGAGTTTCGCGAGGACCTGCGGCGGGCGCGGGAGTCCGTCGAGGCCGCCGGCGGCGCGGGCGCATCGGCCTTTCGCGCGGCCGAGTGGTCGATCCGCGATCCCCGCGCCGAGGCCCTGGGCGAGCTCGCGGCGGAGGGCTTTCGCTGCGATGCCTCGATGATGCCCGTGCCGCCGCTCGGCGGCCCGTCGAGCCCGGAGGGACCGGCCCGGATCGCCCGCCGCGGCTGGTCGCTCGTCGAGCTGCCCCCCCTGACGGGGCGTGTCCTCGGCAGGCGGCTGCCGCTCGGGGGCGCGTGGCCGTTCCGGATCCTGCCGGAACCCCTGCTCGCTGCCGCGGAGGAGCGGTTCCGCGCGCGCGGGTGGCCCGCGGTCTTCACGCTGCATCCGTGGGAGATCGACCGCGCCCACCCGCCGATGGACGGGCTGCCGGCGATGTCCCGGCTCGTGCATTTCGTCGGCCTGCGGCGGTTCCCCGACCGGCTCGAGCGCTGGCTCGCCCGCGATCGCTGCGTCGCGCTCGCGGACGTCCTCCCGGACCTGCACGCCGCATGACCGCGTCGGCGGCGTTCCTCTTCCCGGGCCAGCTCGCCGAGTGGGTCGGCATGGGGAAGGACTTCTTCGAGGCCGATCCCGAGGCGCGCTCGCTTTTTGCGGCGACGTCGCGGGCCTGCGGCCGGGACCTCGAGCGGATCCTGTTCGAAGGCCCCGACGTGGAACTGCACGAGAACCTCGCCGCCCAGGCCGGCGTGTGCCTCGTCTCGACGCTCGCCGCACGCGCTCTCCTGCGCGCGGGCGTGGCGCCGCGCGCCACGGCCGGCTACAGCCTCGGCAATTACGCGGCGATGGTTGCCGCCGGGGCGATCGGCTACGACGAGGCGCTCGAAGTGCTCGTCGCGGTGTGGCGCGAGACCGAGCGCCTCGGGATCCGCGGCGCGATGGGTGCGGTCATCGGGGCGCGCCGGGAGGTCGTCGAGTCGGTGCTCGACGCGTTGCGGGCGCGCGGGCGCTGCGTCTGGATCGGCAACGTCAACGCGTCGACCCAGTTCGTCCTGACGGGCGAGAAGGAATCCGTCGCCGAGGCTCTCGACGAGCTCAAGCCGCGCGCGCTCTCGGTCCTGCCCCTGGCCATGAGCTGGCCGATCCACAGCGAGCTCATGCGCCCCGTGGCCGACGCGATCGCGCCTCTGGTGGCAGGGTTGAAGACGGTGAAGGACCCGGACTCCGCCTACTACGGCCCCGAGGGCCGTCCGGTCTCGGGCGGCGCCGAGGTGCGCCGGCTGCTCGGCACGGCCTTCTGCTTCCCGACGCTCTGGAAGGATACGTTCGAGCGGCTCGTCGCCGACGGCGCCCGCGTGTTCCTCGAGGTCGGCCCGGGAGAGATGCTCTCGAAGATGGTGCGCTGGATCGATCGAACGACGCGGTGTCAGCCGGTGGGCACTCTGGCGGCAGTTCGCGCCGCCGTGGATATAGTCCATCGGCCATGAAAACGGCCGTCGTCACCGGAGGCTCGCGGGGGATCGGCCGGGCGATTTCGCTCGAGCTCGCGGCCTCGGGCGCGCGCGTGGTTCTGACCTGCCGGGAAGACCTGGCCCGCGCCGAGGCGACCGTGGGCGAGATTCGTGCCGCCGGGGGCGACGCGACGGCGCTCGTCATGGACGTGCGCAAGCCGGAGGAGGTGCGCGGTCTCGCCGAGCGCGTGACGGCCGACTTCGGCGGGGCCGACATCCTGGTGAACAACGCCGGCGTCATCAAGGACGCCCTGTTCCCCTTCATGAAGGAAGAGGACTGGGACTACGTGCTCGACGTGGATTTGAAGGGTGCCTTCCGCGTGACCAAAGCGCTCATCCGGGGCATGCTCCACAAGGGTCGGGGCCGGATCGTCAACGTCGTGTCGGTCAGCGGGATTTCGGGACACGCCGGCCAGGCCAACTACTCGGCGGCCAAGGGCGGCCTGATCGCGTTTACGAAAGCGCTCGCGCTGGAGCTCGCGCCGCGAGGCATCACGGTCAACGCCGTGGCGCCCGGGCTCGTGGACACCGAGATCATCGCCCACCTGAAAGAAGAGGCGCGCCGCGAGTTCCTCGGCCGGATCCCGATGGCTCGTTTCGGAAAGCCCGAGGAGGTCGCGGCCGTCGTCGGATTCCTGGCCTCGGAGAAGGCTTCCTACGTGACGGGGCAGGTCTGGCGCGCCGACGGCGGCATGGCCTAGCTATAATCGAGCCAGAAGGAGACCCCATGTCCCGGCAAGAACTGGCGTCGCGCGTCAAGGAATTGATCGTGCGCCGCTTGAAGCTCGACATCGATCCGAAGACGATCGACGACGCCGCGCCGCTCTTCGGCGAAGGCCTCGGCCTCGATTCGATCGACGCGCTCGAGCTCGTGCTCGGCCTCGAGCAGGAGTTCCACATCAAAGTCGAGGACGAGGAGGTCGGGGTCAAGGCCTTCGCCTCGGTGGACGCCCTCTGCGACTTCATCGAGCAGAAGAAGACGGCCTGATGCCGCTCGACGGGCTGCCGCACGCCTACCCCTTCCGTTTCGTGGACCTGGTTTCGGAAGAGCCCGACGCCGCTTTCGCGCGCGGGCGCGTCCGGGCCCGCGTTTCCGCCAACGGGCGGGCCTCGGCCGGCGAAGGCGACGGGTGGCCGAGCCCGGTGCTCTACGCGGAGGCGATCGCCCAGGCGGCGCTGCTGCTCCGGGGCGGAGATCCCGAGAGCGCCCGGTCGGGGTTTCTCGCCGGCATCGAGGGTTTCTCGGCGGAACGCACGCCCCGGGCGGGCGAGACCCTCGAGATCGCGGTGAGGCTCGCCGCGCGCTTTGGCCGGATCGTCCGCTTCGACGGCGAGGTGACGTCCGGGTCCGAGATGCTCGCCCGAGGAAGCGTTCTCGTGCGCGAGGGCGAAGCGGAGGCGGCCTCGTGAAGCTCGTCGAAGAAGATCGCGGCGCCCACACGATCCTGATGATTTCGGGGACGCTCGCCCTCGGGGACGCGACGCGGGCGATCCAGGAGCGCTTCGACAAGCTCTCGACCGACCGGACGGGCGCGGTGATCCTCGACCTGACGGGGCTCGAGCACCTCGACTCGACGGCCATCGGCGTTTTCGTCGGCGGCCTCAAGCGCTTCGAGGCCCTCGGGCGCCGCTTCTACCTCGTCAACCCTCGCGAGCGCGTCGCCGCCGTCTTTCGGATCACGCACCTCGACTCGGTCTTCCGCGTCTTTCCGAACGTCGACGCGGCCCTGGCCGTCGCGAACCTCGCCTCGCAGGAGGAAGAGACCAGTGAGCAGTGAGGTCGCGATCGCCTGCGAGTGCACGCACGAGCCGCCGCACCGGTTCGTGATGGCCCATCGGGCGCGTGCCGGCGGGGGCGTGCGCGTGGGTTTGAAGCGCGTCGACGAGCCCTACCCGATGCGGGAGGTTTTCGTGACCAACCGCGAGCTCAAGATGGCCCAGGACGACGTCTACAAGGCGTGCTTCGTCTGCGTGGACGGGGGTTTTCGCGAGACCGCGATCGCTCTCCCCAAGGCCGAGATCGAGCTCGGTCTCCCGCCCGAGTGACGCCGCCCGGGGCGGATCCCGCCGCCGAGCAGAAGCGCGGGGCCGGGGAGCACGCGGCGTCCCTGGTAGCCTCCGGGATGGTCGTGGGCCTCGGCACGGGCTCGACGGCGGTGTTCGCGACGCGCCGGATCGGTGCGCTCCTCGCCTCGGGGGCGCTCCGGGACGTCGTCGGCGTGCCCACGTCGCGGGCGACCGCCGAGGAGGCGAAGCGTCTCGGGATCCGGCTGCTGTCCGACGACATGCCCCGCGCGATCGACCTGACGATCGACGGCGCGGACGAAGTCGATCCGGCCCTCGACCTGATCAAGGGCGGCGGAGGAGCGCTCTTCCGGGAGAAGATCGTGGCCCAGGCGAGCCGGCGCGTCGTCATCGTCGTCGACGAGTCGAAGCTGTCGCCGGCGCTCGGGACGCGCCACGCCCTTCCCGTCGAGGTGTCGCGCTTCGGCTGGATGTCGCAGCAGCGCTTCCTCGAGGAGATCGGCGGGAAGCCGCAGGTGCGGCGCACGGCCGCCGGCCAGGCGTACGAAACGGACCAGGGCAACTGGATCCTCGACTGTGCGTTCCCCCCGATCGGCGACCCCGCGGCGCTCGCGGGGAAGCTCGCGGCGCGCGCCGGCCTGGTCGAGCACGGCCTCTTCTGCGGAATCGCGTCCGAGGTCGTCGTCGCCGGGCAGAACGGCGTCCGGGTGCTGCGCCGGCCGTAGACCCCGACAGGGTGGGGCCGCCTCAGCGGCGGCGCGCGACGACGAGATCCTGGTACTCGAGGCCGGGCTGGCCTTTCCAGTACCCGGCGTGCGACGCCCGGACCTCGAGGCCGGCGCGGGCAATTTCGCCGAGAAGCCAGTCCGCGTCGTACCCGACCGCGTTCTCCGGGACGTCCGGGTCGGCGACCAGGCCATCCGGCACGGCCCACGTCAGCGGCTGGAGCGCCGTGCCGCCGGCGAGCGCTTTGCGCGCGCGCTCGTCGAGGAGGAAGAAGGAAGCGAAGAGGCGTCCGCCGCGATCGAGCGTGCGTGCGATCTCGCGGAGGTACCGCGGCGCGGCGTCGGGCAGGAGATGCGTGAAGAGAGACGTCGCGATGGCGAGATCGAAGGAGCGGTCCGGCCACGGGAAACGGAAGTCGGCGGCTTCGATTCTCCCGTCCGGGTTGTAGAGCTTCGTTCGGACGTCGGCATGGTGAAAGCGGAAGCGAGCCGGGTCGAGGCCGAGGCTTCCCGAGCACCAGTCCACGTACGGGCGCGCGACGTCGAAGCCGTCGTAGGAACCGGTCTCCGCGAGCCTCTCGCCGAGCGGCCAGGCGAGGCGCCCGAGGCCGCAGCCGACGTCGAGGACGCGGTCCGTCGAGCGGAGGCCCGCTTGCTCCTCGAGCAGGGTAAGCGCCCGCTGGCCGATCGCGAAGTAGTCGCCGGAGCCCACGCCGGCGAGAAGCTCGGGCGGCGGCGTCGGCGGGCGCCGGGGCTGGCTTCGCCTGGTCCAGAAAGCCACGCGGCGAGTCTAGCGCCCGCCGGGGCGCTTCATTCGGTGGGCCCCGCGGCCAACCTTCACGGTCCCTGCGAAAGTGGCGGAACTCGTAGGCGCAGCGGGGGCGCGGGGTCTCCCCGCGACGAGGGCGCCGGAGCCTGAGCGCCCGCGCGCAGTTGACCGATTCGCCGCGTACCGTTATCGTTCCGGGTCCCTGCGAAAGTGGCGGAACTGGTAGACGCGCAGGTTTCAGGAACCTGTGGGTAACACCGTGAGGGTTCGAGTCCCTCCTTTCGCACCAACCTCTCGCGTTCACCGGTGCTCGATCGAATACGGTCCGACCGCCTCGGCGCTCGGCGACGCTCCCCGCATGCCGACGATGACGACGCCGCGCCTGGCGTTGGCCCGGCGAAGGCGCTCCCCGGTGTCGTCGACAGGCGAGAACCAGTCGAACCACGGGTGCTCATACACGTCGCCCGGCGGGAGGCGTTCGGCGCGTGGCTTGACGTTGCCCCAGAGCGAGGAATGGGCGCGCGTGTCCAGCGCAGCCGGCGGAGCGGATCGATCGGGGCGTTGAACGCCGGCTCGTCGTTCCAGAAGAGAACTCGGCCGTCGAGGTCGGCGCCGCCGACGAGCATGGCCCCGGCGGCACCGTGTGGATCGCGAAACGGCTGCTCACGGGCCGGCCGGAGCTGGCGTCTCTTTCGTTCGACGAGGTCGTCGCGGAGTTCGACGAGGTTCTCGCCGCGCCGGCCGCCCAACGTTGAGCCGCCCGTCAGCGGCGGCGGCTCGCGCGACAGGTGATCAGAGCCCCCTTTGCTCGAGCCAGAACACGACGTGCTCGCGTGTGTACCCGTGTTCATCCTGGAGATGGATGATCTTCTGCTCGAGCGAATACCCTCCGGCGGGCCGCGGACAGTCTTCTGACAGGAGAGCACAGTCCGGCCCCATGTTCCGGAGCAGAACCGGGTAGGCCTCGGCGAGCGGCGCGGAAAGGAACAGCCCGAGGCCGCCGTCGTCGTCCTCCTCGCGCGTCCCGTCGTAGAACTCGGCGAACCAGGCCGCCGCCAGCGCGTCGCAGCCGAGCCGGCCGGTTGCCGCCGAGACGCCGAAGTACCGCCGCGGCGGCGCAGGATCCGGGACGAGCTGGATCCCGGCACGCACGGCACGCGAAAGGAGAGGGAACCGCGGATGACTCGCTGCCATCGTCAGCCGTGACCGATCATATACAGCCTGGACCGAAGGGGGCCCCGCGGGTTCCGAAGTCAGCAAGTCAGCGTTGACCCCTCCAGGCGCGTTTAACCCTTCCCGTGGATCTTCATGTCCACGATCTCGTCGATGGTGGCGTCCTTGTCGCGGGACTTGATCCGCTTGACGTCGTCGACCGAAACGCCGTGGATGCGCATGGACACGAGATCGTCGGCGGAGACGTTCTTGTAGCCGAGGGCCTGGATGTCGCGCACGAAATCGGCCGACACGCCGTGGATGCGCATGCTGACGACGTCGTCGGCGGACAGGTCGTGGTAGCCGAGCTTCTCCATCTCCTGCACGAACTCGGGGGTGGCGCCGTGGATCCGGAGCGAGACGAGGTCGTCGGCCTCGAGCCGGCCGCCGCGGGACAAGGCCTTCATCGCCTGGATGAAGTCGGGCGTGACGCCGTGGATGCGCATCGAGACCAGATCCTCGGCCGAGAGGTGGTCGTAGCCGGCGGCCTTCATCGTCCGGATGAACTCCGGGGTCGCCCCGTGGATGCGCATGGACACGAGGTCGTCGGCGTCGAGGTGCTCGTAGCCGAGCGCCTTCAGGTCGCGGATGAACCGGGGGCCCGCGCCGTGGATCCGCATCGAGATGAGGTCGTCGAGCGAGAGGCTGGCGTAGCCGAGGCTCGCGAGCTCCTGCATGAAGCGGCGGCTGACGTCGTGGACGGTCAGGGCGAAGGCCTCGTCCGGCGCGGGCGTGGCAAAGCCCAGCTTCACGAGCGCCGCGATGTAGTCGGGGTTCGAGGCGAACGTGAAGCGCCCCGACCCGCCGGCATCGTTGAGCTGCCCTTCGAAGGTGATCGTGCCGGCGTCTCGCACCATGCGGAAGCTCGCCGGGACGTCGGTCGGGGAGGTGGGGCGGTGCAAGCCCTCGAAGTCGGCAGCGGTGAAGTCGTCCGACGAACTCCAGTTGTCCGAGCCCGAGCTCGACCGGCGTTTGAGCGTCAGGTCGAGAGAGCCGTCCCGCCGGAAGTCGACCAGCCAGCGGCCGTGGATCGTCTCCGGGCCCCTCGCCTGAGCGCGGGCGACGGGCGGGGCCAGCGAAACCAGGCCCAGGGTCAGAGGCAGGGCGAGCCGGACGGCGAAACGAGTCATGGTTACCCCCCTGGCTCTTGGGACGACGGGACGAGGCGAAAGTTTCGGAGGCTGGGGACTCAGAACCTCAGCGCCGGGTCGGGCCGCCGGGTGTCGGGGTCGGCGGGAGGACGTTGACGAGGCCCTGCATCATGACCCCGTGAGCCGTACAGAAGTAGGTAAAGGTTCCTACGGTGTTGAACTGGCGGGTGAAGACGAATCCCGTGGTGTGTTGACCGGAATCCCAGAGCTCGGTCGGGGGGATGCCGACGGGCCCCGGTGTGCAGTTGGTCGCGTTGCATGTCCCGGATGTCGTCGAGTGCGTGCTGCCGACCCAATCCCACTCGACGATCGTCCCCGCGGTGATCGTGGTCGTCGAGGTCCCGCTCGACGAGTCGACGAAGTTGGTGCCGCCCGCGCCCACCTGCACCTTGTGGTTCGTATTCGGCGTCGGCGTGTTCGTCGGCGTACGGGTGTTCGTCGGCGTGCGCGTCGCGGTCGCCGTTCGAGTCGCGGTGGCCGTGGCGGTCGAGGTTCTCGTTGCCGTCGCGGTCGTCGTCGCCGTGGGCGTTCGGGTGGCGGTCGGCGTGTTCGTGGCGGTGCCGGTGCTCGTCGGCGTTCGGGTCGCCGTGGCCGTGCGGGTCGGCGTCGAGGTGACGGTCGCGGTGGGCGACGGCGAAGCCGTCGGCGTCGGCACGGGCGGCGCCAGCGGCGCAAAAGTCCGCAGCAGGAAGACGGCCATCTGCCCGCGGGTGACGGGGGAGTTCGGGCAGTAGTCGTCGCCGCCGCAGCCGCCCGTGATTCCTTCGTTGTAGAGCTGCTCGATCCAGTTGGCGTACTGGCTGGGGCACGGGACGTCCGCGAAGATGCCCATGCACGTCGGCGGCACGTAGGCCGAGCCCTGCTGCGTCTTCAGGAGGAACACCGCCATCTGCGCGCGCGTGACGGGGTTGTCGGGACAGTAGTTTCCGCCGCCGCAGCCTCCGGTGATGCCCTCGTTCGAGAGCTCCTCGATCCAGTCGGCGTACTGGCTCGGGCACGGGACGTCGGCGAAGATGCCCATGCAGGTCGGGGGCACATAGTCCGAGCCATGCTCCGACTTCAGGAGAAAGACGGACATCTGCGCCCGCGTCACCGAGGCGGACGGGCAATAGAGCCCGGTTCCGCACCCGGTCGTGACCTGCAGGTGGAAGAGCTGCTCGACGTAGGCGTAGAAGGGGTGGGTGGTGGGGACGTCCGTGAAGCTGTTGCCCACGTGAATCGTCCACGTGGTGGAGATGCCGAGGACGCTCAGCGTCTCTTTGAAGGAGACGTCCCAGTGCGCGACCGGGCGCGTGCCGGACACGGTGAGCAGGTAGCAGTTGCCGGTCGCGTCGGCGCAGTCGGCGGTCGATCCGGCGGCGACGGTGCCGTAGTCGGCGGACGCGTCGGGGAGCGCGTACGCGGGGCCCGGGGGGCCGGTGAGATTCGAGGCCGACCCGGTGATGGCCTGGGCGGAGCCCAGCGTGTTCGTCCAGAAGGGCGAAATCTGGACCGTCTCGCCCGGCTCGAGGACCCCGTTGACGTTCGAGCTGGTGCCGTCGGCCTGATGCCCGTCGACCCCGGCGTAGAGTGCCTGGATCGCGCCGCCGGGGGAGCTCGGAACGCCGCGCACCGGGGAGACGCTCGCCGGGGTGGCCGGTGCCTCCGGACTCCGATGGAGCGAGGCGACGCCGATGCCGACGAGAAGCGCGAGAACGCCGGGTTTCATGGCACGCTCTTCCGTCAGGACTATACGACACGGCAATGAAGGGCGGCGCCAGCGCCATCGACCCGCGGCTCGAAAACGGGCGCGCGCTCTTCAACGCGCACCGATTCTTCGAGGCGCACGACGCGTGGGAGGAAGTCTGGCGCGAAGCGGCGGGGCCGCGGCGGATCTTCCTGCAGGGGCTGATCCAGATCGCCGCAGGCCTTCTGAAGGACCAGCGCGGCGCGCCGGGCTCCGCGGCGCGGCTCCTCGAGATGGGCCTCGCGAAGCTCGCCGCCGAGGTTCGCCCGTCCCGGGCGTTGCGGGAATTTGCCGGGAGAGTGGACGACTTCGCACGGGCCCGGCGCGGTGGCGACACCGAACATCGCGAGTACCCGCACCTGCCGCCGCTCTCGGGCGTCGAGTGACCGGAAGGCGCCCTCGATGCCCCTCCGGATCTCCCCCGGGAACCGCCCGAGCCCCTGCTGCCTGGAGGCCGGGAGAGCCGGGTCGTGCCGCCGCCCGAGGAACCCGACGACGCCGGGAGTCTTCGTCGAGAAGCCCGGGGACCGGAGCGAGTGACCCCGGGGCGATAGACTCCCGCGCGTGCTGCCCCGCGACTCGGAAATCCTGGAGCGCCTTCGCCAGAAGGGTTCCCGCATCCTGTCCTTCGGCGAGTTGAAGAAGTCCTTCGGCGTGTCCGACGGCGAGGAGGACGCTTTCCGGGAGAGCCTCGACGCCCTCGAGCGCCGCGGCGAGATCGCTCAGGTGCGGGGCGAAAAGTACTCGGCGATCGAGTTCACGGACCTCGTGGCCGGGCGGATCACCGTGCGGCCCGAGGGATTCGGCTTCGTGCTCGTGCCGGGAGGCGACGATCTCTTCGTTCCCCGCACCGGCATGCACGGGGCGATGGACGGCGACACGGTCCTCGCCCGCGAGGAGCGGTCGCGGGCCACGCCGCGGCGGGGGCGCGAGGCGCCGCGGACCTCCGGGACGGTCGTCCGCGTCCTCGACCGGGCGCGGGAGCGGGTCGTCGGGCGGTTCGAGACCAGCGAGGGGAGGCGGACCGTCGTTCCCTACGACCCGAAGCTCGACGCCGTCATCCGCATCGCCGACGGCAAGACGAAGCGCGCCCGCGAGGGGGAGATCGTCGAGGTGCGGCTGACGGCGTTCCCCGACTCGAAGCGCGTCGCCCACGGCGAAGTGGAGGAGAAGCTCGGGTTTCTCGGCGACCCGGGCGTGGACATCGAGATCGTCCTGCGCTCGCACAACCTCCCGCCGCGATTCCCCGAGCCCGTGGTGGCCGAGTCGGAGCGTTTCCCCGAGGAAGTGCGCGAGGAGGACCTTCTCGGACGGCGCGATTTCCGCGAGCGCCGCATCGTCACCATCGACGGCGAGACGGCCAAGGACTTCGACGATGCCGTGGAAGTCCAGAGGACCCCCCACGGCTTCCGCCTCGGCGTGCACATCGCCGACGTCTCGCACTACGTCGAGGAGGGGACGGCGCTCGACGACGAGGCCCGGTCGCGCGGCACGTCGGTCTACTTTCCGGGGCGCGTCCTGCCGATGCTGCCGGAGCGCCTGTCGAACGGACTGTGCTCCCTGAACCCGCGGGTCGACCGGCTCGTGCTCTCGGCGATCCTGGAGCTCGACCCGAAGGGGCGCGTGACCGGCGCGGAGTTCGCGAAGGGGGTCATCCGCAGCGGCCATCGCATGACGTACACCGAGGTCGCGCGGCTCCTCGAGGAGGGGCCGGGGCCCGACGACCCCCGGCGCTACGGCGACTACCTCGAGGACTTTCGGCTCATGGGCGAGGTGGCGGCGCTCCTGCGCGCGCGGCGGGAAGCCCGCGGCTCGATCGACTTCGACCTGCCCGACGCCGACATCGTCCTCGACGACGCCGGCCTCGTCGTCGGGATCGTCCCGGAGTCGCGCAACGTCGCCCATCGGCTGATCGAGGAGTTCATGCTGGCGGCCAACGAGGCGGTCGCGAAGAAGCTGCTTTTCGCCAGGCAGCCCGCGATCTACCGCGTCCACGACCGGCCGGACCCGGATCGGCTCGTCGACTTGAAGGAGATCCTCGAGAGCTTCGGCTACGCCCTGAAGGGCGACCTCGCCGAGCTCGCGCCGAAAGAGTTCCAGCGGCTGCTCTCGGAGATCGAGGGCAAACCCGAGGAGCGGCTGCTGCACGACCTGCTGCTGCGCGCACAGCGCAAGGCCGTCTACAGCGAGGAGTGCCGCGGGCACTACGCGCTGGCGGCGCCGTACTACGGCCACTTCACCTCGCCGATCCGCCGGTACCCGGACCTCGTCGTCCATCGGCAGCTCTCGCGCCTGCTCGCCTCGGGACGGCCGGTTCCCGCGAAGGACTTCGAAACGGTCAACGAGCGGCTGCGCGAAGTGGCCGCCGTCTGCTCGGAGCGCGAGCGGCGCGCGGAGCAGGCGGAGCGCGAGAGCCTCCTCTGGAAAAAGATCGTCTTCATGAAGGACAAGGTCGGTCGGTCCTTCGACGCCTACGCGACCGGTGTGGCATCCTTCGGCGTGTTCGTGACGCTTCGGGATTTCTTCGTGGAGGGGCTCGTGCCGATCGCCGCGCTGGGAAACGACTTCTTCGTCTACGAAGAGAAGCAGCACCGGCTCCGCGGGCGCAGTTCCGGCAAGACCTTCCGGCTGGGCGACGCCCTGCGCGTGCGCCTGGTCGCGATCGACGAAGTGCGGCGCCGACTCGACTTCCGCCTGGCGGAGGATTCGCCGGCGCGGGCGCCGAGGCCGGCGCCGAAGCCCGCCGCGCCGGCGCCGATCGCCTACGGCCGGACCGGCCGCCGGAGGAAATCATGACGGGTTCGCGGACTCTCGGCCTCGTCGTCGTTCTGGCGGTCTCCGTCGCGGCGGCGTGCCGCGAGCGGGGCCGGCCGGATCCGAACGTCCGCATGGCCATCTCGCACGAACGCGCGGTGGACGTGGCCGCCGCCAGCCAGGCGGCCGGCGTCGCCGGCGGCCCCGGAGGGGGCTCCGGCGCGGACGTGCCGACGCGCCTCGAGGTGCCCCCCGAAGTCCAGGCGGCTTTTGGCGGCATCCGGCTGTCGTGGACGCAGAAGTCCGACGGCAAGACCGGGGTCCTCGAGATCCCGCTCGGCAGCGGCGTCCCGCTGCCCGACCCGTCGCTCGTCGTCCGCGCCGACGCCTACCTGCCGTCGTTCACCATGGGCGGCGGGGCGATCACGTCGCAGGGCGTCGAGGAGCAGAACCCGGCGGCGCGCATCACGGTCTTCGAGAAGGGCAAGGAGATTTTCGCGGGCTGGATCTTCGCCCGATTCCCCGATGTCCACCCCTTCGTGAACCCGACGTATCAGCTGCACCTTGAAGGGGGATTGCCGAAGGCCGGCAAGTGACCACGGCCCCGTTCCGCGTCGTGGTGGCCGGGCGCCCGAACGTCGGCAAGTCGGCGCTCTTCAACCGGCTCGCGCGGCACCGGCGCTCGATCGTCCACGACCTGCCCGGCATGACGCGCGACGTCGTCGAGGCGGCCGCGAAGCTGCCCGACGACCGCGCGTACCTGCTCGCGGACACCGGCGGCTATGACCCGGAGGGCCGCGACGACATCCCCGCGGCGGTGAGGGACCGGGCCGTCGGGGCCATCCGCAAGGCGGACCTGGTCATCCTCGTCATGGACGCGTCGGCCGGCGTGGTTGCCGGCGATCGCGCCGCGGCCCGTGTCGTGCGCGAGGCCGGGCGGCCCTGCATCGTGGCGGCCAACAAGGTGGACCGGCGCGAGGCCGCCGACGGGGAGGTCGAGGCGTGGGAGCTCGGGTTTCCGGAGGTCTACGGCGTGTCGGCGGAGCACGACATCGGAGTCGACGATCTGCAGGCGGCGATCGGCGAGCGGCTGACCGCGGCGGGCCGTCCCGCGGGAGAGCCGGCGGCCGAACAGCCCGCGGAGATCGCGCTCGCCGTCGTCGGCCGGCCCAACGTCGGCAAGTCCTCGCTCGTCAACGCGCTTCTCGGCGAAGACCGGGCGATCGTGTCCGCCGTCGCGGGGACGACGCGCGACGCCGTGGACGCGAGCCTCGCCTCGGGCGGACGGCGCTTCCGACTGGTCGACACGGCCGGAATCCGCCGGCGCGGCCGCACCGAGCAGGGCCCCGAGGTGCTCTCGGTCGTCCAGGCCCGCAAGCGGATCGAGGACTGCGACGTCGCGCTTCTCGTCGTCGACGCGAGCCTCGGGCCCACGGGGCAGGACGCGACGATCGCCGGCTACGCGGCGGAGGCGGGGCGAGGACTGGTTCTCGTCGCCAACAAGTGGGACTTGGCGGGCCAGCGCGAGGTCGGCACGGCCGACGACTTCCGGAAGGCCCTGGCCTCGCAGATTCCGTTCGCGCGGCACGCGCCGATCCTCCTGACTTCCGCGAAGACCGGGCGGGGCGTGCCCCGGGTGCTCGCGGCGGCGGCCGAAGTCGCCGAGAACCGGCACCGCCGCATCGCCACCGGCGAGTTGAATCGCATCCTGGGCCGGGCGCTGCGCGACAAGCCGCCGCGGACCGCGTCGGGCAGGAACCTCAAAGTGTTCTATGTCGCGCAGACCGCGGTCGCGCCGCCGACGTTCGCGCTGGTGGCGAGCCGCGCGGAGCCGCTGCACTTCTCCGAAGAGCGCCGCATCGAGAACCTGCTCCGCGAATCCGCCGACTTCTCCGGGTCGCCGATCCGTCTGCGCGTCCGGGAGCGCTCCGGGCGGCACGAGGCGCCCTCGCGGAAGCGCTCAAAGTCCTCCCGCCGGAAGGCGCGTTCGGGTTAAATTAACGCCGTGGCGAAGGGGGAGGCCGAGGTCTACAGGCCCGCCGAGGCGTGCCGCATCGCGGAGGTGGCGCCTTACGTGCTGCGGTACTGGGAGACCGAGTTTCCCGCGCTCACGGAAGGCAAGGACAAGGGCACGGCGAAGCTCTACACCGCGCGCGACGTCAGGATCATCGCGCGCATCCGGGAGCTCCTCTACGACGAGGGGTTCACGGTCGCGGGCGCCAAGAAGCGCCTCGAGTCCGAGATCGTCGAGGGACGGTTCGACGACGGTCTCGCTCCGGCTCCGCCGATCGCGGTGCAGAAGGGCCCCGAGCCGCGCAAGGCCGCACCCGCGCCGGCGCCCGCAATGCGCGCCGAGGCGCCGCCCCCGCCGCCGAAGGCTGCCGCTCAGCCGGCGCTGCCGAAGGCTCCGACCGCCGCGCGCGAAGCCGCTCCCGCCCGCCCATCCGCGGCCGCCTCGAGCGATTTCGACCGCCGCAGCGTTCTGCGCGAGTTGAAGGACATCGTCAAGCTCCTCGACCGCCCCCGCAAATAGCCGCGCCGTCCGCGCTCCGCGATCGCGGGTCCGCTTGACAGGCCCCGCGCCCCGACCATAGCTTTAGCGGCAATTTAACCCTTACGGAGAGGAGCCCTGTCATGACCAAGGCCGTCGCTCGGCTGTCCGGGGTCGTCCTGAGCATCCTCCTGCCCGCCGGCGTGCTGTCGGCGCAGACCACCGGCAGCATCCGGGGCGTCGTGCAGACGGGAGGCACCGCGCTGCCGGGCGTCACGGTCGAGGCGAAGAGCCCGAACCTGCAGGGCTCGCGCGTCACCGTCTCGGACAGTCAGGGGCGCTACAACCTCACGCTCCTGCCGCCGGGGCGCTACACGATCACCGCGACGCTCGAGGGCTTTTCCGGAAAGGCGCAGATCGTTCCCCTGTCGCTCGGCGAGTCCGCGACGCTGAACCTCGAGCTCGTCCAGACCAAGACCGAATCGGTCACGGTCACGGCGGAGGCGGGCACCGTGGCGACGGATTCGAGCTCGAGCGGCCGCAACATCGATTCGAAGGTGTTTCAGGCGCTGCCGACGGGCCGCAATTACGCGAGCGTCGCCCAGCTGGACGCCGGGGTCGGCACCGACGGATCGGACACGCGGAACCAGTCGATCACGGTCTACGGCTCGACGGGCCTCGAGAACACGTACATGGTGGACGGCGCGAACACGACGGGCGTCGAGTTCGGCAGCCAGGGCAAGACGCTGAACTTCGAGTTCATTCAGGAAGTCGAGTTCAAGTCGGGCGGCTACGAGGCGGAATTCGCGGGCTCGACGGGCGGCCTCCTGAACGTCGTCACGAAGTCGGGGGGCAACGAGTTTCACGGCGACGGCTTCGGCTACTTCAACAACGCCAGCCTGCAGGCGAGCAGCAAGCACACCGAGTCGCAGACGCCCGACGGGATTCCGCTCGGGTTTTCCAACGAGGATTACGGCGCCGACATCGGGGGCTTCATCCTCAAGGACTCTCTCTGGTTCTTCGGGGCGTACGACCGGGTCACCAACAGCCTCAACCGCCAGGTCACGATCGGACCGACCACGGGCGACACGGCGAACGTCAAGACCTCCGGCAACCTCTACTCCGGAAAGCTGACCTGGCACTTGAACGACTCCAACACCGTGATCGGGACGGTGTTCGGCGACCCGACGAACGACAACGGCGCCATCGGCCAGCTGATCGGGCCGCCCACGACGTACAACGGCACCGTGGACGTCGGCGGCACGGACTGGGGTCTTCGGTACGAGGGCATCTTCGGATCGCACTTCCTCCTCACGGCGCAGGGGGGCAGCCACGTCGAAAGCACGAACCGTCTCCCGGGGCCGGGCGGCAATCAGCTCGCCTACCAGGACACGACGGGCGAGATCGTGACGGCGTTCGGCGGATTCGGCGGCGTGACGGGCAACGGGCAGTGGGACGACAAGAAGTTCACCCGCGACGCGGCGGTCATCACCGGCAGCTACCTGCTCGCCGACCACGACGCGAAGGTCGGCTTCGACTGGGGCCGCGTGACGGCCGACGTGCTCCGCAATTTCTCGGGGGCGACGGTGGACCAGGGCGGCCAGCTCGTGCAGATCCTGAACCCGCTCGAGGGCGACACGCGGCCGATCTACTCGCACATCTTCTTCGCGTCCTTGAACTCGACCGTGGACGATCCGTTGTCGGCGCCCCTGACCGCCCATCCCGAGCAGGACATGTACTCGGCGTTCGCGCAGGACAGCTGGAAGATCCTGAGCAACCTGACCCTGAACGCGGGAGTCCGCTGGACGAAGCAGCTCATCAAGGGCGCCTCGTACGACACGCAGCCGGACGGAACGCTCGTCCAGGGGCCGCTGGCCACCTACATCAACATCAACCACTTTTCGCCGCGCGTCGGCGTGTCGTGGGACTTCCTGAAGGACGGCAAGACGAAGTTCTTCGCGTCCTACGGGGATTTCGTCGAGGCGATTCCCATGGACATGAACATCCGCTCGTTGAACGGCGAGCGGGACGCGACGACGTTCAACTTCGATCCGACATCTCCCGTGCCGGCGCAGGAGCTGATCGACGCCGGTTACCCGACGGCGCTGAAAGGCGCGGCGGTCAACGAGATCGACCCGCAGATCTCGACCGAGTACCTCCAGGAGGTCGTCGTCGGCGTCGAGCACCAGTTCGGCCAGTGGAACCTGGGAATTCAGGGGATGTACAGGAGCCTGCGCAGCGTCATCGAGGACACCTGCGTGCCCGTGGACGTCTGCGACAACTACGCCTTCTTCAACCCGGGCCACAGCACGGTCGTGCCGTGCCCGCCGGACTTCCAGTACACCTGCTACAACGGCCAGGCGTTCCCGGCCGCCCAGCGCTACTTCCGCGGCATCCAGTTCACGGCGCAGAAGGCGCTTTCGGATCGCTGGACGATGTACGCGAGCTACCTGTATTCAACGCTGCGGGGCAACTTCGACGGCAGCTTCCGCGCGATCGGGGGGTTCAACGCCAAGGATCCGAACATCACCGACGACTTCGACTACCCGGAGTTCACGGTCAATTCCAACGGCAGCCTGACGCTCGACCGGCCGAGCCAGGCCAAGCTCCAGTTCGCCTACTTCTTCCCGTTCAACCTGACGACCTCGCTTTCGGCGTATTACCTGAGCGGCACGCCGCTGTCCAAGATCGGCTGGTGGGACGGGTACGGAGGTCCCGAGCTCTTCCTGGCGCCGCGCGGATCGGAGGGCCGGTCGCCCGACATCTACGAGATCGACATGCACTTCGACTACGGCCTCGTGATCGGGCCGGTCACCGTGCACATCCTCGCGGACCTCTTCAACCTGCTGAACAAGCAGCAGGCCCTCACGATCGACCAGGTCTGGGCCAATCAGCAGGCGGACAACGAGTCGCCGACGCCGACCAACGGCCATTACGGACAGCCGAATACTTACCAGCAGGCCCGCACCCTGCGCCTCGGAGCGCGGGTGAGCTTCTAGACCGGGACGCCATCGCCGTAGGGGCGGCCCTCGCGGCCGCCCGCGGGCGGGGCCGGGCCCCGCCCCGACGGCGGGTCGGTCGATAGACTCTCCGTCCATGCCGGCCGAAACCAGCGTCGAGATCCGGGGACTGACCAAGCGGTTCGGCGACGTGGCCGCCGTCGACGGCGTCTCGCTCGACATCCGGAAAGGGGAGTTCTTTTCGCTCCTCGGCCCGTCCGGCTGCGGCAAGACGACGCTGCTGCGGATGATCGGCGGCTTCGAGCTGCCGACCGAGGGATCGATCGCCATCGGCGGGCAGGACGTGACCTGGGCGCCGCCGTACCGCCGTCCCGTCAACATGGTCTTCCAGCACTACGCGCTCTTCCCGCACCTGAGCGTGGGCGACAACGTCGCCTTCGGCATGCGTTACAAGGGGATCGCGCGCGCGGACGAGGCCCGGCGCGTGACCGCGGCCCTCGGGCTCGTCCAGCTTGCCGGCTACGAGAAGCGCCTGCCGAGCCAGCTCTCGGGAGGGCAGCGCCAGCGGGTGGCGCTCGCGCGGGCGCTGGCCCTCGAGCCGGAGGTACTGCTGCTCGACGAGCCGCTCGGCGCGCTCGACCAGAAGCTCCGCAAGGAAGTGCAGGTCCAGCTCAAGCACCTCCAGCGATCCCTCGGCATCACGTTCGTCTTCGTCACGCACGACCAGGAGGAGGCCCTGACGATGAGCGACCGCGTCGCGGTCATGAACCGGGGCAGGGTCGAGCAGATGGACGAGGCCGCGCGGATCTTCGAGCGTCCGGCGACCGAGTTCGTCGCGCACTTCATGGGCGCGGCGAACTTTTTCGCCGCGCGCGTGAGCGCCGTCGCGGCCGACGGGGTGATCCTGGCGCTCAAGGCCGGCGGCTCGCTGCGCCTCCCGGGAGGGGCGGGCGCGCTGCGCTCCGGCGAGGACGTCCGTTTCGTCGTGCGGCCCGAGAAGCTCGACCTGCGCGCGCACGACCTCTCGCGCCGTGGCGTGCCGTGCGTTCCGGTCACCGTCGAGGACCGCGTCTACCAGGGCGTCAGCACCGTCTGGATCGTGCGCGACGCCGCCGGCGAGCGATTCACCGTCTACGCGCAGAACGAGAAGCCGTTCGAGCAGGACGCGGGGTTCGGCGTCGGCGCGAAGGCGTTTCTGTGCTGGAACGCGGCGCACGCGGTTCTCCTGGGCGCCGGGGGGGAGCGGTGAAGGCGTCCTCGGGCGAGCCGCGCGGCCGGGCGGGGGTCTGGCTCGCCCTGCCGACGTGGGCGGCGCTCGGGCTCTTCTTCCTCCTGCCCCTCTTCATCCTCTTCGTCATCAGCTTCGGGCAGCGGGACACCTACGGCGGCTTGAAGCCGATCGCGGACTTCGGCGCGTACCTGGCGTCCGGGAAGTTCCTCGCGAACTACGCGCGATCGCTCCATCCGATCTACCTCCAGATCTTCTGGCGCTCGGTGTGGATGGCGGTGGTGACCACGCTCGTGTGTCTCCTCGTCAGCTTCCCGATCGCGTACTACATCGCCGTCGCCGCGCCGGTGCGGCGGCGCAACCTGCTGCTCGGGCTCGTCGTGGTCCCGTTCTGGACGAGTTTCCTGATCCGCACGTACGCGTGGATGTTCATCCTGCGGACCGAGGGTCTCCTGAACCGGCTGCTGCTGGCGACCGGCGTGACGCACCAGCCGCTCGAGCTCCTGTACAACAACTTCGCGGTGCTGATCGGCCTGATCTACGGCGAGCTGCCGTTCATGATCCTGCCGCTCTACGCGTCGCTCGAGAAGCTGGACCTGTCGCTTCTCGAAGCCTCGGCGGACCTCGGCGCGCCGCGCCGGTCGACGTTCTGGCGCGTCACCGCGCCCATGACGATGCCGGGCATCGTCGCGGGAATCATCCTCGTGTTCGTGCCGAGCCTCGGGCAGTTCATCGTGTCCGACCTCCTCGGCGGGGCAAAGACGATTCTCGCCGGCAACCTGATCCAGAACCAGTTCGCGATCGCGCGCAACCGGCCTTTCGGGTCGGCCGTGGCCTTCGAGCTGACGGCGGCCGTCCTGGCGCTGCTGTTCCTCTACGCCCTCTACACGAAGAAGAAGGGCCAGGACGTGCTCCTGTGAGAAGCGCCGCGGCGAGGGAACGCCGCGTCGGAGCCCGGGCCGAGCGCATGGAGGGCCGGGCTCCGAAGAAGAGGCGCGGCGGACGCCTGCTGTCGGCCTACGCGGTCTTCGTGTACGCGTTTCTCTACGCGCCGATCGCGATCCTCGTGCTCTTCTCCTTCAATCGCGCCCGCCAGACGGCCGTCTGGGAAGGGTGGACGCTCGAGTGGTACCGGAACCTCGCGCAGAACGACCTGATCCTCTCGGCGGTCAAGAACAGCCTCATCGTCGGCATCGGCGCCACGGCGATCGCGACGGTCCTCGGCACGCTCGTCGCGCTGGCCCTCGGCCGGTACGCCTTTCCCGGCGAAGGCTTCACGCGGGGACTCCTGTACCTGCCGGTCATCATCCCGGAGATCGTCCTCGGCGCGGCCCTCGTGACGTTCTTCGGGGTGCTCGCATTCCGGCTGTCGCTGACGACGGTCGTGATCGCTCACGTCGTCTTCTGCGTCTCGTACGTCGCGATCGTCGTGCGCGCGCGCCTGGCCGGTTTCGACCGCTCGCTCGAGGAAGCCTCGCTCGACCTCGGGGCCAGGCCGCTCGCGACGTTTCTGCGCGTCACGCTGCCGCTGATCACGCCGGGGATCGTGGCCGGGGCGCTGCTCTCCTTCACCATCTCGATCGACGACTACGTCATCACGTCGTTCGTCGCCGGGGTGGGCGCCACGACGCTGCCGCTCCAGATCTACTCGATGCTGAAGGTCGGCGTGACCCCGGAGGTCAACGCGGTGTCGACCCTGCTGCTCGCCGTGACCGTCGTGCTCATCGTCATCGCCCAGAAGCTCCAGCAGGCGCCGATCGAGCGAGGGGAGACGTCCTGACCGGAGTCGTGGCGCGAGAGCCCCGCGTCGGGGTTCGGGCCGGGCGGCGCGCGGGCCGGGCGCCGAAGGAAGCGGCTGCCGCGGGCGCCGCGGTCCTGCTGCTCGGCGCCTGCCTCGCCGCCGCATCCTGCGGCCCCCGGGGCGACCAGGCGCCGTATCCCGGCCCGGGCGAGAAGAAGCTCAACATCTACATCTGGTCGGAGTACCTGCCCAAGGAGGTCATCGACGAGTTCACCCGCCGGACCGGTATCGCGGTGCGCTACGACCTGTACGATTCGAACGAAGCGGTCCTCGCGAAGCTCGAGTCCGGCGTGGCCGACTACGACCTCGTGGTGCCCTCGGACTACATGGTCCGAATCCTCATTCACCTGAAGCTCCTCCGGCCGCTCGAGAAGGCGCGCCTGAAGAACCTCGGCAACCTCGATCCCCGGTTCCTCGACAAGGAATTCGACCCGGGCAACGCTTACTCCCTGCCGTACCTCTGGGGCACCACGGGATACGGTTACGACCGGTCGAAGGCGCCGGCGAACGAGGACAGCTGGGCGCCCCTCTTCGACCCGAAGAACAAGGGCCAGATCCTGATGCTCGACGACATGAGGGAGTGCTTCGCCGTGGCGCTCAAGTACCTGGGGCACTCCTTGAACAGCACGGATCCAACCGTCCTGAAGCAGGCCGCGGACCTCCTGAAGAAGCAGAAAGAGCTCGTCAAGACGTACAACAGCGGCGACTACGAGAACATCCTGGCTTCGGGCGACGTGTGGTTCGCCCATGGCTACAACGGCCAGCTCGCCAAGGTCGTCGCGGAGAACCCGGAGCGGTTCGGCTACGTGCTCCCGAAAGAAGGCGCCACGCTCTGGATCGACAGCGTGTGCCTCCCGGCGCGCGCCCGCAACGTCGAGGCGATCTACGCGTTTCTCGACTACGTCCTGGAGCCGGAAGTCGACGCGCGGATCGTCAACGCGATCCGCTACGCGAGCCCGAACCGGGCGGCGCGCGCCTTCATCGAGCCGGAGATCCTGAACGACGCCGCCGTGTATCCGTCGGAGGAGGCGCTCGCGCGCTGCGAGCTCGTCCAGGACATCGGCGACGCGACGACGATCCTCGACGAGTACTGGACGGAGATCAAGGCGCAGTAACATACGGGCGAAAGGAGCGGGGATTCATGAAGAGCTTCAAGAACTTCGTCAACGGGAAGATGGTCGACGCCGTGGAGGGCCAGGACGAGCCCATCATCAGCCCCGTCGACGAGTCGGTCCTCGCGAAGGTTCCCAAGTGCGGCGAGAAGGACGTGGACCGCGCGGTCGACGCCGCGGCGGCCGCCTTCGAGACCTGGCAGGACACGACGCCGGCCGAGCGCAGCGCGATGCTCCTGAAGCTCGCCGACCGGATCGAGCAGAACGCCGAGGAGCTGGCGGTTCTCGAGGCCGACAACGTCGGCAAGCCCATCGGGCTCGCGCGCTCCGAGGTTCCCTTCATGGTCGACAACCTGCGCTTCTTCGCGGGCGCTTGCCGCTGCATGGAAGGGAAGGCCGCCGGGGAGTACCTCGCCGGCTACACGAGCATGATCCGGCGCGAGCCCGTCGGCGTCGTCGGCTCGATCGCGCCGTGGAACTACCCGCTGATGATGGCGGTCTGGAAAATCGGCCCGGCGCTCGCGGCGGGCAACACGGTGATCCTGAAGCCGTCGGAGCAGACGCCCCTGACGTCGCTGCGCCTGATGGAGCTCGCCGGCGACGTCTTCCCGCCGGGCGTCCTGAACGTCATCACGGGTCACGGCGAGCCCGTCGGCGCCGGGATCGTGCGGCACCCCAAGGTCAACATGGTCTCGCTGACGGGCGACGTCGCGACGGGCAAGGAGATCGCCCGGACGGCGGCGGCGTCGCTCAAGAAGGTGCACCTCGAGCTCGGCGGCAAGGCGCCCGTCATCATCTTCGACGACGCGGACATGGAGCTCGTGATCCCGGGCATCAAGATGGCCGGGTTCGCCAACAGCGGCCAGGACTGCACCGCGGCGTGCCGCCTCTACGCGAGCGAGCGCGTGTACGAGAGGCTCCTCGGCGAGCTCGTGCCGGCCGTGAAGTCGCTCAAGGTCGGCGGCATCAAGGATGAGGACTCGAACATGGGGCCGGTCATCTCGGCCGAACACCGCAAGCGCGTGGCGGGCTTCCTCGACCGGGCCCGGGCGACCGGGCACGTCCGCGTGCTCACCGGCGGCGGCGCGGGCGACGGGAAGGGCTTCTGGTTCCAGCCGACGATCGTCGCCGACGCGAGGCAGACCGACGAGATCGTCAAGAAGGAAGTGTTCGGGCCGGTCATCACGGTCACGCGCTTCGGGAGCGACGACGAGGCGCTGCGCTGGGCCAACGACGTCGACTACGGCCTGTCGGCTTCGGTGTGGACGACGAACGTCAATCGGGCCCTGAACGCGGCGCGCAGGCTTCGCTTCGGTACGGTGTGGATCAACGACCACCTTCCGCTGGTCTCCGAGATGCCGCACGGCGGCTACAAGCAGTCGGGCTACGGCAAGGACATGTCGATGTACGCGCTCGAGGACTACACGCAGGTCAAGCACGTCATGGCGCGGATCGCTCAGACGGTCGGCGCGAGCTTCCTGCCGTCGTGAAACGCGCGAAGGCGAAGGCGGCGAAGAGGCCGGCGGCGCGGCGACCGCCGGCGGCCAGGCGCGCCGCTGCGCGGAAGACCGCGAAGAAGACGGCGAAGACGGCCGCGCCGCGCGCGAGCGCCCCCGCGCTCTTTCGCCTCGCGGTGCACGTCACCGACCTTGCCCGGGCGGCCTCGTTCTATTCACGCCTGCTCGGCATCGAGGGCCGCGGCATCGGCGGCGGACGTTGCTACTTCGACTGCGGCCCGGTCATCCTCGCGATCCTCGACGTGTCGCTCGGCTCCGAGCGGCCGCAGCCGATTCCGACGATGTACTTCGCGTCCGGCGACCTCGAGGCCGTCCACGCGCGGGCAAAGGATATGGGATGCCTCGACCGCGGGGACGTGCACGGCGCTCCCGCCGGGGCGATCGTCAGGCGGCCCTGGGGAGAGCGCTCCTTCTACGTCGAGGATCCCTTCGGCAATTCCCTCTGCTTCGTGGACCCGGCGACGCTCTTCACCGGGCGGCGCTGAGAACGGCCTCCTAAGCCTCCCAGACCGTCTTCACGTTGACGAACTCGCGGATGCCGTGCTCGGAGAGCTCGCGCCCGAAGCCCGACTTCTTGACGCCGCCGAAGGGCAGCCGCGGGTCGCTCTTGACCATGCCGTTGACGAAGACGGCGCCGGCCTCGATCCCGCGGACGAGGCGTTCGCGCTCGGCGTCGTCGCGCGTCCACGCCGAGGCCCCGAGGCCGAACCGGGTCTGGTTGGCGACCGCGATCGCCTCGTCGAGGCTCCGGACCCGGAAGAGGCTCGCGACGGGGCCGAAAATCTCCTCGGCCGCGGCCGGGCTGCCGGGCGGGACGTCGGCGAGCACCGTCGGGGCGTAAAAGCTTCCCGGGCGGTCGAGAGGCTTCCCGCCGAGGGCGAGCCGGGCGCCCGCGCGGACGCTCTTTCGGACGAGGTCGTCGACCTCCGCGGCGATCGCCGGGGTCGCGAGCGGGCCGATTTCGACCGAAGGATCCAGAGGGTCGCCGATCTTCAGGGCCGCCATCTTCTCGACGAAGAGGCGCTCGAACTCCGCCGCGATCTTCTCGTGCACGATGAAGCGCTTGGCGGCGATGCAGGACTGGCCGTTGTTGATGGTCCGCGCCTTGACCGCCGTCGAGGCCGCGGCCTCGAGATCGGCGCTCGGCATCACGACGAACGGGTCGCTGCCGCCGAGCTCGAGCACGGCCTTCTTGATCTGCGCGCCGGCCTCGCGGCCGACGCTGACCCCGGCGCCTTCGCTCCCGGTCAGCGTGACGGCGGCGATGCGGCGGTCGGCGACGAGAGCCGCCACGCGCTGCGAGCCGACGAGCAGGGTCTGGAAGACGCCCTCCGGCGCTCCGGCTTCCCGGAAGATCTCCTCGATCGCGAGGGCGCACTGCGGCACGTTCGACGCGTGCTTCAAGAGGCCCACGTTGCCGGCCATGAGCGCCGGAGCGGCGAAGCGGAACACCTGCCAGAAGGGAAAGTTCCAGGGCATGACGGCGAGCACCGCTCCGAGCGGCTCGTAGCGGACGTAGCTGCGTCGGGCGTCCGTCGCCACGGGCTCGTCGGCGAGGAAGCGCTCGGCGTTCTCGGCGTAGTAGCGGCAGACCCAGGCGCACTTCTCGGCCTCGGCGACGGCCGAGCCGATGGGCTTGCCCATTTCGAGCGTCATGATCCGGCCGAGCTCCTGCTTGCGGGATTCGAGGGCGTCGGCGGCGCGCGAGACCACGCCCGCGCGCTCGGCGAAGGACGTCGCCCGCCAGCGGGGGAACGCGGCAGCGGCGAGCGCGAGGCGCCGCTCGACCTCGGCGTCGGTCAGCGGCGTGAAGGTCCGGAGGGTGTCTCCGGTGGCCGGGTTGACGGAAGCGATCGCCATGAGCGTCCTTTCGCGGTCGGAGGCGTTCAGCTCCAGCGCACGCGCATGTCGCGCCGCTCGAGCATCTCGAAGAAGAGCTCTCCCGGGACGGCGGTCTCGGGGCAGAGAACGCCCGGGGTCGTGATCGTCCCGCTCGCGAGGAGCTGGCCCGCGATCGAGAGGGGCACGCCGGTGTCGAGGCTTCCGGCCGAGACTTTCCAGACGGGGTGGGGGAGGACGGAGAGGTCGGCCCGGCGCGCGACCGTCCGGCCCGCCTGGCGGCCGGTCAGCTCGACGCGGAGCGCGTCGCAGTCCGCGGGCTCCCCGGCCGGGACGGCCTGCCGCGCGGCGAGATCGAGCAGGACCTCGCGCGGGGAGAGCCGGCCGGCGATCTTCTCGCGCGAGGCGAAGCCGAGCTCGACCAGGAAGCGCATCTTTTCGGTGAACGACGGCTCGAAGGCGACCTTGAAGCTCGCCTCGCGGAGATTCGGGAACGAGCGCGGAAACATCGCGACCTCGGAGTGCAGGGTGTAGAGCGCCTCCGCGCGGCCGACCGGCGGCGGGAATTCGATCGTCTCCCGGCCGCTCATCGGCGGTACGGGCGCCGCCTTCCCGTCGCGGAAGACCATCGGCTCGAGCGAGAACTCGTCGATCACCGTGTCGAGGGCGTACGGCACCGGCAGGGGACCGGAGGCGCCGCGGTCGAGGCATCCGACCCGGACGTGGATCGCCTCGACGGCGTCGAGTCCCTGCGCCAGGACACCGGCCATGACGTTGGTGATTCCCGGCGTCGAGCCCATGCCGAGGAG
>Ga0335070_10001634_pt1 | contig 26022 bp, 17 predicted proteins | sample Lox_Sample_13_FD_206722 | JGI IMG/M metagenome (GOLD analysis project Ga0335070, IMG submission 206722) | Soil microbial communities from Loxahatchee National Wildlife Refuge, Florida, United States - Lox_Sample_1.3 | ecosystem: Environmental > Terrestrial > Soil > Wetlands | place: USA...
AGTTGCTAATTGCCAGTTGCTAGTTGCCCTTCAACACTCAATCACATTTAGCGCCAGCCCTGCCAGCGACGTCTCTTTATACCGCGACTGCATGTCCAGCCCGGTCTGATACATCGTGGCAATTACCTGGTCGAGCGACACCTTGTGTTCGCCCGTCTCCCGCATCGCAATCCTGCTCGCGTTGATCGCCTTCACCGATCCCATCGCATTTCGCTCGATGCATGGAATCTGCACCAGCCCGCCAATCGGATCGCACGTCATCCCCAGGTTGTGTTCCATTCCGATCTCCGCCGCGTACTCCACTTGCAGGTTCGAGCCGCCCTGCGCCGCCACCAGCCCGCCCGCGGCCATCGAGCATGCCACGCCCACCTCGCCCTGGCATCCCACCTCCGCGCCCGAAATCGACGCATTCTCCTTGTACAGAATTCCGACCGCCCCGGCAGTTAAGAAGTATCGAAACACTCCTTCGTCCGAAGCGCCCTCGACAAACCGCATGTAGTAACGGGCCACCGCTGGAATGATCCCAGCCGCGCCATTCGTCGGGGCCGTCACCACGCGCCCGCCCGCCGCGTTCTCTTCATTCACCGCCATCGCGTACACGTTCACCCAATCCATCGGAGCCAGCGGATCGCCCCCGCCCATCTCGTTCAACCGTCGCGCCAGCCTCGGCGCCCGCCGCCGCACGTTCAGCCCACCCGGCAGCACGCCTTCAGTCTCCAGTCCGCGCTGCATGCACGCCTGCATTACCTCCCATATCCGCATCACACCCGCGCGAATTTCCGCCTCGCTCCGCCATGTCTTCTCGTTCTCCAGCACAATCTGCCAGATCGGCAGCTTGGTTCGTTCGCCAATCTCCAGCAATTGGTCCGCACTGGCAAAAGGGAAGGGAGGCGCCTTCAACTCCGACTTACCGGCGTCCTCACCCTCGCGCACCACAAACCCGCCGCCCACCGAATAGAAGATGGCCGAGTACAACTCCGCGCCCGCCGCATCAAAAGCCGTGAATCGCATCCCATTCGAATGTCCCGGCAGCGTCTGCGTTTTCAGAAACAGCAGATCCGTATCTTCGTAGAAGGGAATTACCACTTCACCCAGCAACTTCAACTCCCGCCGCTGTCGTATCTCTCCCACCTTTTCATAGATGGTCGCCGGATCAATCGACTCCGGTGCCTCGCCCGACAACCCCAGCAGCACCGCCCGGTCCGTCTGGTGCCCATGTCCTGTCAACGCCAGCGACCCAAACAACTCCACCCGCACCCGCGCCACGCACGCTTGAGTTCGGGTAGAGCTGGCCTTTAGGCCAGCGTCCCGGCCGTTCATATCAGAGTTTTGAAGGGGCACGGCTTCAGCCGTGCCGTGACCGGCTGTATTGAGGTTTGGGGCTCTAGCCCCTGAGGCAACTCCACCACGAAGCAAACCCCGTTCCCGCAATTCCAGCGCAAACCGCTGCGCCGCCCGCATCGGACCTACCGTATGCGAACTGGACGGTCCCACCCCGATCTTGAAAATCTCAAAAATGCTCGTTTTCAAGCCACCCTCGCTCCATCTTTCTTATCACGTTCCGGAGTGGCTGCGGTCACGGCCAAGCGTTTTCCATCGCCTGACGAAGTCCGCCGCCACACTGCGACTCCGCACGCCACCCTGACTTGCCTGCCTAAAGAATGATCGCGGATTCCTCGCCTGCTCCCACGGCGGGGCCGCGTGCGGGAGAGCGACGTCAGCGGGCCACCGCCCCGGGAGCCCCTCGCCCCCGATCCCGGTTGGTTTTCAGGCGCAAGCGCTGCAGGCATGCAAAAAGCATTATGACAAATGTTATAAGGTCGGCTGTCACCCCCCGACTTGGCACGATATTGACCGGGCGGTGCCGGTTGGAACTAATGGTTTAGTTACCTTTCTCGAACTGCCGCGTCAAACTGTTGTGCCGCCGAAGCGATCCCCGACCCTCACCGAAGCCGAGCTCCGGCTCATGGAAGTCCTCTGGCAGCGCGGGCCCTCCACCGTTCAGCAGGTCCTCGACGATCTGCCGGGCGATAAACCCTTGGCCTACAACTCGGTATTGACCATCATCCGCATCCTCGAGAAGAAAGGCTATGTCGCCCACGCCAGGTCCAAGGATGCCCGCGCCTACGTGTATGCGCCCTTGGTCGAGCGTTCCGAGGCCACCCGCTCCGAGGTCCGGCACCTGGTCCAGCGTCTCTTCCACAACTCGCACGAACTGCTCGTTCTCAACATCCTGGAAGACTCCGGCCTCAGCGAAGATGAGCTGCAACGCTTAAAGCAATACTTAAAAGAGCGGGTAGAACCATGAACTTCCACGACCTTTCCCGCTTCGTCGCTGAAGGCCTCGTCAACACCTTGATTGTTGGCACTGCTATCGCTTGTGTAGCCTGGCTGCTCGCGCGTGGGCTCGTCCGTCACGGCTCCGGCACCCGTTTCGCCGTTTGGTTTCTTGCGCTTATCGTCACTGCGCTTGTCCCCTGGGCCGGATCCGTCGCTACGGCCTCCAGTCGGACGGCTCCGGCCCTCGCTTCGGGCGCACTGACTCTGCCCGAATCATTTGCCTACTCTCTCGCTTCCGTCTGGATAATTGGGGCTGTCCTAGGACTCGCCCACGTCGCGCATGGCCTGTACCGTCTGCAGCGCTTGCGCGCCGCCTGCATTCCGATTGACGAAAATCAGCTCGACCCTGCCTTGCGCATGAGCCTTGCTGACGCCCAGGCCCATCGCCACGTCACCCTCTGCACTTCTGACGCCGTCCGCGTTCCCGCCGCCATCGGATACTTCCGCCCCTTGGTGGTCTTTCCCGCGTGGGCGCTCGCCGAAATTCCGGCGCAGGAGCTCAACGCCGTCCTGCTGCACGAACTCGCCCACCTGCGCCGCTACGACGACTGGACCAACCTCGCGCAGAAAATCCTCAAGGCGATCTTCTTCTTTCATCCGGCCGTGTGGTTCATCGACGCGCGCCTCACCCTCGAACGCGAAATGGCCTGTGATGACGCCGTCCTCGCCGCCAGCTTCAGTCCGCGCGCCTACGCCGAGTCGCTGGTCGGTTTGGCCGAGAAAAGCTTCCTCCGTCGCGGCATTCAGTTGGCCCAGGCCGCCGTCGGTCACGCGCAGCAATTGAAGCTGCGCCTCGCGGAAATCCTCCGCCAGGACCGCACCCGGCAGGGAAGCGCTGGGCTGCGGAAACCCGCCATCGCTCTGTTGTCTCTCGCCGCAATCATGACCACATACGGTATCGATCACGCTCCACGGCTGATCGCCTTCGCTGGCGATCCGCCGCAGGTCGCCTCGACTTCGGCCGCCGCCCACGCGATCGTACCGGAGAGCAACAGCCATCTTCAGCCCGTGAACCTGAACTACAAAGCGCGCACTGGTTCCGCGGCTCTGGCAGTTCGTCACGCGGAGTTCGCAATCACGCGCAACCCACATCGTGCCCCATCGCGGCCGCGCGTCGTCCTGGCCATACGTACCGGTGAGCCGCGCAGAACGAACCCCGACGCCCCGCCGCCCATGCTGGTGCTCTCCAACTTCCCCGCAGAGCTTCCCGCGCCCGTCCTCGTCGTCTTCCAGGGCGAGCAGTTCGGCGCCAACGGCCCTATCGTCTGGCGCGTCACCGTGATTCACCTGACGCCCGTACACCAACGCATGCTTATCGGAGGAGTTTCTCAGCAGATTTAACCCAGGCTTTCCGCCCGCAAGGGCATAACCCAATTTGAGCAACTAATTCGTTAGTTGGACATCAGAACACACAGGAGCTACGAAACATGAACACGCAATCCACCAAACGCAGCATCGGAGTCGCGGTCCTCGCTGTTGCCCTGGCCCTCGGCCTCGGTGCCTATCACTTTATTCAGCCCATCGGAGCCCATGCCGCCCCCACCTCCACCACCGCCCCACTTGACGACAGCAAGGTCGAACCCCTGCTCGCGCTCGACAAGGCGATGGAGACCGTCGCCGCACGCGTCACCCCGGCCATCGTCAACGTCGCCGTCACCTCCAAGGTGAACCAGAAGGCCTTAATGCAGCAGCAGGGCATGCCTGAAGGCCTTCCCGACGACATGCAGCAGTTCTTCGAGCGTCAGTTTGGCTTCGGCGGCCGCGGCCAGATGATGCCCCAGCAGCCGCAATTCCAACACGGCATCGGCAGCGGCGTCATCATCTCACCCGACGGCTACATCATCACCAACAACCACGTGATTGACGGCGCCACCGACATCAAGGTCACGCTCAGCGACCGCCGGATTCTGCCCGCCAAGCTCATCGGCGCCGACCCGCTCACCGACCTCGCGGTCATCAAGATCGAAGGCAGCAACTTCCCCAACATTCCCCTGGGTGACAGCTCGCAGCTTCATCCCGGACAATCCGTGCTCGCCTTCGGCAATCCGTTCGGCTTCCGCTTCACCGTGACCCGCGGCATCGTGAGCGCCCTCAACCGGCCTAACCCTTACAACGATGATCCCCGCAAGCCCGGCCAGTACATCCAGACCGACGCGGCCATCAACCAGGGCAACTCCGGAGGCCCGCTGGTCAACGCTCGCGGCGAAGTGGTCGGCATCAACACCTTCCTCATCTCGCCCTCGGGCAGCTTCGCCGGAATGGGCTTTGCCATCCCCACCTCCATCGTGCAGCCCACGATTGACTCGCTCGTCCGCTACGGCAAGGTATCTCACTCCTACATTGGGGTAGGCATCACTGACGTCACGCCCGAGAATTCCAAGTTCTTCGACCTCAAGGACGCCAACGGCGCGGTCATCAGCGAAGTGCAGCCTGACTCGCCCGGCGCGCGCGCCGGCCTCAAAGTCGGAGACGTCATCGTCGGACTCGACGGCAAGAAGGTCTCCGACGCCGGACAGCTCCAGGCCGAAGTCAGCTCCAAGCATCCCGGCACCAAGGTCACCCTCGATGTCCTGCGTGACGGCAAGAGCGTGAACGTGCCCGTTACCCTCGAAGAGCTGGGCTCCAAGGACAAGAAGGAAGAGCTCTCTGCCAGCGCCGAGAACGGCAAGCCGCGCTGGGGCCTCGGCATCGCCGATCTCACCTCTGACGTGCGCGACCAGTTGCAGGCGCCCTCGACGCTGAAGGGTGCGGTGATCCAGCGCGTCCAGCCGGGCAGCCCTGCTGACGATGCCGGACTCCAGCCCGGCAACGTCATTCAGAGCGTGGACCGCAAGCCCACGCCCACTGCTGCCGACGTGCAGAAGGCGCTCTCCAGCGTTCCCAAGGGGCAGGACGCCATGGTCCTGGTCTGGGGCAATGGCGGCAGCACCTTCCGCGTGCTGCACGCCGCCAACAGCAATAGCGGAGCGTAACCGGGTGGCCCACATTTGCCTGAAGTCGGCAAATGTGATTGCCAGAACAGTCGGGTGCTCTGTCCTAAGCTTCGCGATGAGCGCGAAGATCGCGGGGCATTAACTCGGCCCCCAAACCGCCCCGCGACACAAGAAGGGCACGCAAATCGTTGCGTGCCCTTACTCGATTGATTTGTAATCCCGACCAGAGCCGCCATTTCGGCGGCGCAGCGGAGGGACCTGCCGTTGTTTTGACTTTCCTATCCGCTATCCACTAACCACTACCGACTGCTTTCAAGTCGCTCACCAGCCGCCGCAGCCGGGCTTCTTCTTTCTCCAGTTTCTTCAGTGGTTGTTCCTGCTCCAGCTTCAGACCGCCTTTCTCGTCAGGCCAGCGGGTCCCGCCAGGTTGACTTCGGAAGAAACCTGATCAGCGAAGGATTTGAAATTATCAATAAACATGCTCGCCAGTGCCTTTGCTTGTGTGTCGTAAGCCGCTTTGTCAGCCCAGGTGTTGCGAGGGTTAAGGACTTCAGCAGGGACGTTGGGGCAGGAAGTTGGAACAGCCACGCCGAAGTTCGGATCGCTGGTCGTGGGGACATCGCGCAGTTCTCCATTGAGCGCAGCGTTAATCATTGCCCGCGTGTAAGAGATCTTCATCCGTTGGCCCACGCCATAGGGCCCGCCACTCCAGCCCGTGTTGACCAGCCAGACATCAACCTTGTGCCGCGCGATCTTGGCGCCCAGCAGATTGGCGTATACCGTTGGCGAAAGCGCCATGAAGGGCGCTCCGAAGCAAGTGCTGAAGGTGGCCTGGGGTTCGGTGACCCCTTTCTCCGTGCCGGCCACTTTGGCGGTATAGCCGGAGAGGAAGTAATACATGGCTTGCGCAGGGGTCAATTTTGCAATGGGCGGCAACACCCCAAAAGCGTCAGCCGTGAGCATGATGATGTGGGTGGGATGTCCACCGAGACCATCCCGCGTCGCATTGGGGATATGGCTGATCGGGTAGGCGGCTCGGGTATTTTCCGTCAGGGAATCGTCGTCCAGGTTCAAGCGGCCCGTGGCACTGTTAAAGGCCACATTTTCGAGTATTGTCCCGAAGCGGCGCGTGGTTTCATAGATTTCCGGCTCGGACTGGGCTGAAAGACGAATCACTTTCGCATAACAGCCGCCCTCGAAATTGAACACTCCCCGGTCGCTCCAGCCGTGCTCATCGTCGCCAATGAGCTTGCGCGCGGGGTCCGCAGAGAGAGTCGTCTTGCCGGTGCCGGAGAGGCCGAAGAAGATGGCCGATTCATCGTTCGGGCCGATATTTGCCGAGCAGTGCATGGAGAGGACGTCTCGCTGCGGCAGCAGGAAGTTGAGCACGGTGAAGATCGATTTCTTGATTTCGCCGGCATACTGGGTGCCGCCGATCAACACCAGACGACGGCCGAAGTGGATGACTACAAACACTTCGGAGTGCGTGCCGTCGACTTCCGGCTCCGCATGGAAGTTGGGTGCGTTGATCACGGTGAACTGCGGGACGTGCTTCGCCAGTTGCTCCTGGTCCAGCTGAATGAACATATTGCGCGCAAACAGACTGTGCCATGCGGTTTCAGTAATGACTCGCAGTGGCAGACGGTAAGCAGGATCAGCTCCGGCAAAGCAGTCTTGCACGAACAGATCTTTGCCCTGCAGGTAGGCCAGCAAACGGCGATGAAGCCGGTCGAATTGGTCTGGTTCCAACGGGCGGTTCACTTTCCCCCACCAGACTTTGTCGACGCAGGATGGTTCCCGCACAATGAACTTGTCATTGGGCGAGCGGCCAGTATGTTGGCCCGTGCGCACGACCAGCGGGCCGAGATGCGCCAGGCGCCCCTCTCGCCGACGGACGGCCTCTTCTACCAGCGAGGGAGTGGATAGGTTCCAATAGACCGTGTTGACATTGGTAATCCCGAGGGATTCGAGACTTTGCTGGGTGGGAGTCGAGTTTTCGGCTGGCATGAAAGACTCCTTCAAACCGGGATTTCTTGATGACTTCGAAAACAGTCGGCATTATACGCCCATCTCACCACCTGAATGATAAGGAGACTCAATGGACATCGCTCAGTACCACAGAGCCTTGTCCTCAGTCAAACTGTGATTGGTCAAATTAAGCGGCTGCACCGTGCCGCAAGACTTCGACGCATGATCACCCATGCGATTACATGTGCTAAGCGGGGGAACGGTCAGTAAGTTACTGGTTGGCAGACTTTTGGGCAGCAGCGAAATCCGCTTGCCAGTCTTCGGTAAATGACGGGTCCGCTTTTACTGCCGCATCCGCAGCCCACAGAAACAGCTTGTCGTACAAGGTGGCTCGCACGTCGAAGTCCAGCGGCATGAGTTTTTCTTCTGTCCAGCGGCGTTCAAAGCCTTCGGAATACTGGATGCGGTTCACGTGTTGCGCAAGCGCCTCATGTACTGAGCCAGACTCCGGCTGCTGGTGATCTTGGTAGTGCCCATGCCGCTCCCATTCGTCTATCGAGTAAATCACCAGATCACATTGGGGGCAGATAACCGCCATGCCGCCGGGAAGAAAGTGCGCAAAGAATCGGTTGGTCATCACAGCACCTCCGTGGCGAGGTCGTAGAATCTACTTGGGCTAAACATGGCCTTCTCCGCATCGTTGAAATGCCTAACTCTCGTATTGAGTAAAGGCAAACGGAATGCCAGAGCGGGCATACAGTAGCCGCACCAATAAGTTGAGCGAAATGAATGGATGATTGAAAAATGGGGCAACGTCACATGGCTGCCCAAGCGCAACAACCGTTGTTGCTGACCGAATGTGGTCATCAACCCCCCGGGCGGGCAGTTCGCGATCCCTCGTTCGGCGTAACTGGCGACGTTGGGATGAATTGATCAGCGCACCGGAGTAAACTGAACCCTTCCTATGCTCGGCCACATTGTCACCACCCTGGCGGAGAACCCCATCCTCACGCTCTTCATCGTGATCGGACTGGGATACCTGCTGGGCGAGATCCCCATCTTCGGATTCCGCCTCGGCGTCGTCGGAGTTCTGTTCGTGGGACTGGTAGTGGGCTCGCTCGGGCCGTCGATCTCCATTCCAGAAGCGATTCCCACGCTGGGGCTGATCATTTTCATCTATACCATCGGCATCCAAAGCGGCGCCGAGTTCTTCAAGTCTCTGCGGGAGCGAGGTTATCGCGACAGCGTGTTCGCGCTGCTGATCGTGGTCTTGGGGGCCGGCGTGACGCTCGTCGTCTCTCGTCCCGCGCACTTGACCCGCCCTCTCGCCGCCGGCCTTTACACCGGCGCCATGACCAACACGCCGGCGCTGGCGGCGACGCGCGAATTGCTGCGCGAGCGCGGCCGCTCTGCCGGGCTTTCTCCAGAGCAGCTTCGCGCCGTCTCTGATGCGCCGGTGGTCGCCTACTCCATCGCCTACCCGATCGGTGTCATCGGCGTGCTGGTCTCGTTCGCCGTGCTGCGCCGCCGGTGGAAGCCGGAGATGGAGCCGCCGGCGGAAGGTTCGGAGATCCGCGTCCGTGATTTCGCGGTGATGAATCCTGCCGTGATCGGTCGCACAGTGGAGGAAGTGCTGCGTCCTCACCGCGACCCCGGTTTTGTGGTCAGCCGCGTCCAGCATGGCGGCACGAGCGAGATCGTCCGCGGCGACACGCGCCTGGAGCAGCAGGACATCGTGGTGGCCGTTGGCGACGACGATGGTCTGCTGCGCGCCGAACAGATCTTCGGCCAGCCTCTCGAGGCCCACATCGAACAGGACCGCTCGCAGCTTGACTTCCGGCGGGTTTTTGTCTCCCGCCGGGAGATCGTCGGCAAGCGCATCCGCGAACTTGACCTGGAGAAGCGCATGGCCGCCACAGTAACCCGCCTGCGCCGCGGCGACGTGGACTTCATCCCTACGCGCGACACCCGGCTCGAACTCGGCGACCGCGTCCGGGTGCTCACCCGCCGCGAGAATTTTCCCGCGATATCGCAGTTCTTCGGCGACTCCATCCGCGGCACCGCCGAAACCGATTTCGGTTCTGTCGCCCTGGGCATGGTGCTCGGGGTGCTGGTGGGCTTGCTGCCCATCCCCCTGCCGGGCGGCACCGTCCGCCTGGGATTCGCCGGCGGCCCGCTGCTGGTCGCCCTGGTCCTCGGCAAGCTGGAGCGCACCGGTCGGATCACCTGGAGTATGCCCCTCCATACCAATCTCACCCTGCGGCAGATCGGACTGCTCTTTTTCCTCGCCGGTGTCGGCATCCGCGCCGGCTACGCCTTTGCGCAAACCCTCCGTCAGAATGGCTGGCAGATGCTGCTCGCCGGCGCTGCCATCACCCTGGCCGTCACTCTGGTTTCCTTGGCGGTGGGATATCAGTTGCTGAAGATCCCGTTCGCTTCGCTCATGGGCCTGGTATCCGGGATCCAGACGCAGCCTGCCTGTCTGGCCTACGCTACCCGCGAAGCCAACTCCGAGGCGCCCAACCTCAGCTACGCCGCCGTGTATCCGGTGGCGATGATCGCCAAGATCATTCTGGCCCAACTGCTGACGTGAGTACCGAGTAGCGAGAGCGCGCCCCAAACCAACATCCATGCGGTTGGTTTACTGAACATCCAATGCGCGGGGTGGCCCGCGCGAAGAATTATCCAGTCGCGTGCCCCGTTCAAGGGCGCGCAGCGGCCTCGAGCGGGTTTTTCGTGACATCAGCGCACACACCACCCGATGCCTCAGGTTTGCCCCTCTTTTGGACTAACCTGGGTGCGATCACGCTATGCGGATCGCGGACATCCATCGACGCCGAACCCACGCCGCGCCAGTCCGGCCTCGCGGGACGGCACTCATCCGCGAGGGCTTCAGCCTTAACCCGCCGATTTCCCAAATCGGGAACGCTCCCCGAAATTTCTCCCGAATTCACTTGCATTCCTTCTCCATCACTGGCAAGGTAACTTCATTGAGGTTACCCTCAATCGGACGCTGCACGACTATGCTGCCAAAACACTGGTAGCCTGTAACAGCTAGTTGCTTACTGCTAGTTGCTAATTGCTTTTTTGGAGGCCTGATGTCCATCCGCATCTGCAACTTCCCCAAGTCTGACGGCTCCCCCTGCGGCTCTCCCGCCCTCCACGGCAAGAAGCTCTGCCATTTCCACCACCGCGATCACAAACGGCTGCAATACGCGGCCGGCGTCATTCGCCGCGCCGACGTCCTCGGTCCCCGCCTGCCCCGCATGAAGTCTCTCTCCGATGTCCAGGTGGCGCTCCACCAGATAATGAACGCCATCGTCGACAAACGCATCCCGCTCCACCGCGCCAGTGCCAGGCTGTTTGACCTGCAGCAGGCTTCGGTGGCCCTCCGTCAGCCAAATCGGTCCTAGGACTAGCCATGCAACCCACAACGGCTCAATATTTTACGTATAACCCTTGTGTTTACAGGAAATTGCGCGGAACTCCACCTATCCCAATGAAAACAAGGAACTTTGGGGGAGGGGGGAGGGGCTGCCCCGACACTCTCCAATCTCCTTATTGGGAACAAGCGCCAACCATTTTTCCTCCGCTGCGGTTGGGCGTATGATGCGTGCAAAGTAGAGGAGGTAAGTATGGCCCATTGCACTAAGTGCGGCGCGGAGGTTCCGGAGACCGCGCAGTTCTGCCAGAAGTGCGGACAACCGCAAGTCGCTGCGCCACCGAATCCGGGATTTCGGCCAGCCGCTCAGCCGGCGAGTTCCGGGCTCTCGGAGAACGCCGCGGCGACGCTCAGCTATGTGCTCGGCTGGCTCACCGGTATCATCTTCTTCCTGATCGATAATCGGCCGTACGTCCGCTTCCACGCCGCGCAATCCATCGTGACCTTCGGCGGGCTGCACATCCTCCGCGCCCTCGTCGGCATAATGTTCGGATTGGGCTGGTGGTTTGGCGGAATGGGCGGATTTGGCCACTACGGCGCGGGACACCTCGGCGGCTTCGGCATCGGAGTGATGCTGTTGGCGCTGCTCGGATTTGTCACCTTCATCCTGTGGATTGTGTGCATGTTCAAGGCGTTCCAGGGCGAGCGCTTCATGGTGCCCATCGCCGGCGACATTGCCGCGAACCTGGCGGGACGCTAGGCAGATAAGTCCAGACGGAACAATCCCCACTCGAGTAGGACTCGCTCGGACGGGGACCGAATCTAGCGTGCGATCAGCACTCCCGGCGGACTCCACGTGCCTGCAGGCACCGGCAGAATGGACGGCACTTGCCGGTCGTTAACGATCGCGGGCTTGGTGGGCCAGTAGAGCCGCATAACCAAATAGATGGGCCCGTTGGGTGCGGGCAGCCAGGTGGCTTTCTTGTCCCCATCGGGCGGGTCTTTTTGAATGTAGATGGTTACCGTGGCATCTTCGGTTTTCTTCAGGCCAGACAGCATCGGCGAGCTGACGGCATAGCGGTTGATCGGGTTATCGACCAGTGACTGCGACTTGCCCTCGTAAATGGAAACCGACCAAAAAGCGCTAACCGGCGGAACCTTACTGGGCGAGAAGGTTAGGGTCGAGAAGGTTAGGGTGTAGTTGTGTTTGCTGCCGTCCAAGGGCGAACCGATGCCATCGGACTTAGTGGTCGGGTTAACGCCTTCGTCGGCATCGTTCCCGAAAAGACCATACATGGCAGAAGCGGCGCGGCGGAGGAAATCGCCGTGGAAGGTGTCGCGGTTGCCGTAAGGCGAAGCCACTCTCCAACCGTTGAAGTCCCTGCCAAGGTTATTTTGACGGTCTTGAATGGCGGCGTAGCCATCTTTGACCGCCTGGGTCAGCTCCGCCTTCTGGGAGACGGACAGCTTGGCGAAGTCAAAGGGCGTGCCCGGACCAATGCCGATCGCAGCAAACTGCAGCCGTACTGCAGCCTCTTCAGCCACCTGAGGACAGAACTGCAGCAGGAAGTTCAGGTACTTGGGGAAGGCGGTCTTGAGGGCGTCGTCGGTCGGTTGAGGGAAGTCGAGCGGCGAGACAGGTGGAGCGGGCTGGTGAACATATGCGGACAGCGGCTGAACCGTATAGCCGGCCTGAATCTTTTTGACGTTAGGGAGATCGGCGGGGCTGAAAATCTGGGTGCGGTAAATGAGCCGGCTGAACTGGGTTTCGGACTGGAAGAGCTTGCGTATGCCCGGTGGTGTAGTCCCTTTCCAACTGGGTCCGGCGACCATGTAGCAGCCGGCGTCGTTTCCCGTAGTGCGAGTGCCGGCATATCCGTAGTTGAAGGTGTACATGTCGGTGAGTTGCACCACGAAATAACGGTTTCGTTCGATTTCAGGAACGCAGAAGACCAAGGGCTCGGCGCGAAGATCGGCTTCCAGGACGGAGTCGAGGGTATCGGTGTTGGGGGCAGGAACGGCTGTGTTTTTCGGCGTCACCAGTCCCACGTCGTTGAGGACCTGATTGAACGGTCCCTTGTACCGGGCGCTGGTTTTATCGATGTTGGTCTCGTACATCACCTTATAGGCCGCGATCATGGGATAGGCATAAATATAGGCCTGCTGGTAATCGTCCTTGTGCGGGATGCCTTCGCTGGCGGGATTGCGCCGGCAGGACACGGTGGCAAGCGTGGCCAGCAAGAGTAAGCAGGAAAGCGAAGCCGCAGCGGACCTGCGCAGGATTTTGTTCATATGTCCTCGTTTCCACACGTCATCGGAACGATCTTATTTATTACCGGTTGGGTCTGCTGCGCAACCACAGCAATCCGGAGAATGCAGCGCAACTCGATCGTGCTTTTGTACACGGAAAATGTAACCTCGATGATACGGGAACGACGTGCGACAGCCAAATCGCGCGGGCGCCGTGGAAGCGACGTCGCGGCTGTAGCTAGGTAATTTGGGCTGAATCCGCGCACCGAAAAGCGGGGAATCCGATCGTACGAACATGTCGAATCTCCTTACCAGAATGGGGGCGAATGCGGGGAAGTCAGGACCAGGGACGGACTGGGTACAAGTCCTACACTGTGGTACTCGCACGCAGGTGAACTTGCGCCCGGGTTAGCGGCCAAAGGAGGAACGCGAACCTCGAGCACCCGAGGCGCTGATGCCCGTTGAAGGATAACGAAGCGGCGCGAAGGCTTACTTCTGGCAGGACTGATGTTCCACGACGATGTCGCGTGCCAGTAAATAGTGTTGTGCTGCGCCTTCTTTGCGTTCGGTAGATGTCAGATGCGCGGGATCGCCGGAGACGGTAACGGTCTTGCCGACGTAGTTGTTCATCAGCATGTCCTTCTCGTTAATGCCCCAGGTTTTTCCGTCGTTGGTGTGGAGCAGGTACTCTTTGGCCGCGGGGCCGGTTTGCAGACATCCGGTGAGCTCAACCGGCTTGGCTTGAGACGCGGACGTCGAGGGGGCGGCAAGGGCGGAGCCCAGGCCGAACGTGCCGAGGAACAGAAGTGCCGCGGCCGGGATAGCAAGCTTGCGTTTCATGGTTAACCTCCTTGAAGCGAACCTTGGTTCGCTTGCGTGATGAGCTAGTTGCAGTTTGAATAGGTGGACAATTCGCTCTCCATATCGACGCGAAGAAAGGCTGTGCAAGCCGGACTCGCCGGGTCAAGCAGGACCCGGCGAAAACCGAAGCCCCGAAATGGTGCGAGGGTTTCATGGCTGTAAGGAGAAGTGGGCGCGACGGTTCATGTGCCAGCACTCCTCGGTTTCCTCGGTACAAAAGGGCTTTTCTTTGCCGTAACTGATGGTTTGAATGCGGTCACCCGATATGCCCATGCGCTCCAACTGGTCGCGCACGACGCGGGCGCGGTTGTCGCCGAGCGTGAGGTTGTAGTCCTCGGAGCCGCGTTCGTCGCAGTGGCCGGAAATGACGAGCTTGAGGTAGGGGTGAGCAGCGAGAAATTTGGCGTCGTGCTCAACGGCCGACTCCTCATTGGAAGGCAAGACGGATTGGTTGTAGGCGAAGAAGATGTCCTGGATATTCCGCGTGAAGAGTTCTTCGTCAGTGGGCTGAGCGTTGGAGACGGCTGGCGGGGGCGAGCTGACGGTGACACGGGCGCTGGCATCCTTGGATCCGCCGGAGCCGGTGGCAGTCAAGACGTACGTGGTCGAAGACCGTGGCGTGACGAGAGCGGAACCTTGCGCAGCCACCGAGCCGAGGCCGGAGATCGATATGTGGTCGGCGTTCTGCGTGGTCCAGGTGAGACGAGTTGACTGGCCGGGTTGCAAGGCGTCAGGACTGGCGGCCAGCGTGGCGGCGGGCGCCGGCGGCGACGGTGGCGGCGGCGCAGTCTTAGCGACAGGTGTTTTGTGGGCGCATGCGGCGAGAAAAAGCAGTGCCGATGACGCGCAGAGCGAGACGATGCGATGCGAAGGTGCTGACATGAAGCCTCCCGTTACGGCAGTGGTGATGGATGGGTAACAGCCGGTAGCGAGGGAGGTGAGGCTAGCAGCGAAGCGCCATGATGGGAGAAGGCTGGTGATGGACGGCGGCTGGAAGAGTGTTGCCGTAGTGCACGCGCGACATAGCTAGCGTTAGCGCGAAGGTCGCAGAAATTGTGATCACCGTGAACTCGATGGCGTCCGTGGGAAGGGCGCGGAAGGCGCTGACCGGGCCACGCGTGGGGGTGAAGGGGGCCGTAGCGGACAGAAATAGTGCCACGCCGACGACTGCAATGGTGGCTATCAGCGCCGCAACGCGAAGTGCAAACGATATTCCGCGGACCGCCAAGAGCTTTCCTCATTGGCTACAACCCAAATGCGGCGGGCGAGTTGCTAAGTGGGGCTACGATGCGATGTAAAAGATGCAGAGTAGCGCTACTGTGGTATCAGAGCCATTTCTGTTTCTTGTAGGCAGCAAGGCCGATTTGGAGGGCGGCGTCGATGTCTTTCTTTAGTGCGGGCGTGAGCGAGGTCAGGTGGAAACAGCTTTTGCCGTCGAGGTGTTGGAGAAGCGCGGGTGAGAGTTGGGACCTGACCTCTTTGCAGCCGTAAATGGGCATGAAATAGAAGCCGATGTTGTGCTTCTGCTGAATGACGCTGGCAAACCAGAGCTCGTCTTTCTTTCGACCATCAATGACAAGCGGCTTTTGCAGGATGAGGTGGTAGTCTCGCTTGTTCTTTACGTAACCTTCGCGGACGGTAAAAGAATTGGCGTGACGGCTGAGGATGGATTTCAGATCGTCGAAGACGAGATCGAGGTCGGCGGCGGCACGGGGAGTCATGGCCGATAGATGATATCGCGAAGAGTGGTTTTGAGTTTCAGATTTGCAATCGGGAAAGACCCACACGAGTGAGGAAACCTTGCGGCACACCCCGGTTCAAGGCCGCTACGCGGCCTTGAACCGGGCACGCTACCAACGAAGGCTCTGTGGGATACCCGATGGGCGTCGGATGGATCGGAGTTCAGGAGATTCGGGCATAGGTGGTGTAGGACTCGTCGGTGATTTCGGTGAAAGGGAGCAGAGTTATCGGGCCGGCGGCGGTTTCGACACGCCAAGATTTGCTGCCGGCGGGCTTGGCTGCCCGGAGCTGTTGGCGCGTAATGCGAGGTGCGGAGTTGGTGATGGGGAATAGCACCAGTGGCCCATGGAGTAGGGCGACGGTGTCGGGGTGTTGCGGGTCGATGGCCTCGAGGCGCGTGGTCATGGGGAGGTGAAGTTCGACGCAGTCGTCGGATTTCCATTCGCGGCGCAACGCGGCAAGGGTGCCGGGCTTGAGTTCCGTGGCGTAAGAGTTACCGTTAACGGAGACGGAAGCGCCGGAGGTCCACGCAGGAATGCGCAAGTGCAAGCCGAACTCGTGAGGGTTGGCCATCGTGAGGTTGAGTTGCACCAAGGTGTCGAAGGGGTAAGTAGTGGTCTGCGTCAGATGGATGCGCTCGCCCTGGTGCTGCCACGCCAGCTTTGACGGGAGGTAAAGATTCACATAGAGACCCTCGGCATCGTGAAAGTAGGCGTTGAGGCAGTAGTCGGTGGCGACCTGGGGCAGAGTGCCGGAGCAGCAGGGCCAGCGGTGGTTGGAGTAGCCCTTGTGTCCGCGAAAGCTGTAGTCGGAGTAATAGAAGGCGGTGCCGTCGGACTGGAGGGGCTTGGCGCCGAGCACGGTGTTGTACATGACGCGCTCCATGCTGTCGCCGTAGCGGGCGTCGCGGGTGATGCGCAGCAGGGAGCGGGTGAGCTTGAAGTGGGCGTAGGATCCGCACGGAGTTTCAAAACTCTTGTGCTGGTCGACGAGGGTCGCCGCGAGAGCTCCGGTGTTGGGCGCGCGGAAGAGTTCGTCGGGACCCCAGCCTCCAGTGGCGAAGCTCTGCGTGGCGACCAGCATCTCGAAGGCGTTTTTCGCGGCGCGAAGATGCTTCTCGCTGCCGAGTGTGAGATAGGCCTGAATGCCTGAGTTCAGCGCATTGACATAGCTGTAGGCGTGTTTGCCGGGGAGGACGTTCTCGCCGGCTGCTAGAGGGTCGAAGTAAGTGGCGTCGTCGAGGAAGCGGATGGCGAGCTGCTTGTAGCGATCGCCGGCGCCGCGCTGATAGGCGAGGAAGAGATTCTCGGGAAGGGTGTAGGACTCGTCCCAGGTGTAGGAGATGTCGTTCTGTTTGCCGGGACGCCAAGCTTGCTCGCGGTCCACGGCGTGCGCTGGAAGCTGCGGCAGGGCGAGGTCGGTGGTCTGTTGCAGGATCTGGAAGGCATCGGGGTCGTGGGCAAACTGGTGGGAGTCGATTAGGCCGCAGACCAGCTTGTCGTAGCAGTAGGCGGGGAAGCGATTCTTGGCGAAGAAGCCGCTGCGGACGGACTGGGCGTAGAGACGGGTAAGGCGGAGGACTCTGTCGCGGGTCGCGGTGTCGCCGGTGATGGCGTAGTCGCGGGATAGCGCGGAGACCCACTGGCCGAAAGTGCCGCCGGGGCAGAGTCCGGCGCTGTCTTTGCGGTAATCGTAATCGGGCTTGTACATGTACCAGCCGCCGAGGTCTTCGCCGGGAGCATACAGACCCGACATTGCGCGGAAGGGCTTCATGAGGCCGTCTTCATTCAATCCCATGAGCACGGTGTGAGTGTTGTCGAGTTGGCGCTGATGGAGTTCGCTGTTCAGGGTAACGTCGCCGTAATCGAACAGCTTGAGCGGAACCGCGCCTTTGTGCTCGTCGTCGGGAACTGAGAGAGCGTCGGCCCGTGGGAGCGCCAAGGCGGCACTCAAGATGGCCGTGCGCTGTAGGAACTCGCGGCGGGAAATAGCGGGAGGCTTCATAGCGCCAACATTATCTCCGAAGTGGGTTGAGGCGCGAAGCCGAGGATCCAGAGGTCAGGGCGAGGAAAGAAAAGCGCATACGGGTATCCTTAAAGTTCTCCCAAACATGAAGATAGTTGCACGAGTGTTTCGATAACAAGGGCGCGGTAGTATCAGGCACGTTGTGAGACGCAGAAGTTGCGGGCCTTATGCTGCAATGCGGCATGGGGATTTGTATGTGCGCGGCAAAAGGCTGTCAATAACTTGCGAAACGATAGATAATGAGCCCGGCGCAAGCCGATGCAAGGTCAACGATGGCAGTGGTCTGTGTGAGGGTAATGCTGCCACCACGACTGTGCCACCGACGGGCCCAAGCGGCAGGGAGCCGGCAGGCTAGACAAAGCAATGCAATAGGAAGCGGTGCTGTCGCGGGTGACAAGGCGGTCAAAACCGTGGAGACCGAATGAAGTCCGATAGATCTCTTGGCAAGGCTGCGGCCTGGATTCCTGCGACGTTTCGCGCATTGTTGGACGCGGCACCGGACGCCATGGTGATCGTGGACAACCAGGGAGTCATCAAGCTGATCAACGCGCAGACGGAGGAGCTGTTCGGGTACAAACGTGAGGAGCTGATCGGAAAACAGGTTGAGATGCTGATTCCGGAGCGCTATCGCGGGCAGCACCCAAGACATCGCGAGGGATTCTTGGCGGCGTCGCGGCTGCGCCCGATGGGTGTTGGGCTGGAACTGCTGGGATTGCGCAAGGACGGCCGGGAGTTTCCGGCCGAGATCAGCCTGAGTCCGGTGATCACCAAGGCCGGCACGATGGTGACAGCGGCGATCCGAGACGTGAGCGAGCGAAAGCTGGCGGAGGCACAGATCAAGAAATTGCACGATGAACTGGAACTGGCCCTGCAGCGTTCCGAGAAGCTGGCCTCGACGGGACGGATGGTGGCGACCATCGCGCATGAGATCAACAACCCGCTAGATTCGCTATTTAACCTGATGCACCTGCTACGGGTGAATCCGACCCTGGATGCGGCGGGCAGGCAACTGGTGGAGCTGGCGGATGGGGAGATTCGGCGGCTGTCGAACCTGACGAGACAGACCCTCGCGCCGCATCGCGAAACCGTGCTGCCGGTGGTTACGCGGCTGTCGGCGATTCTGGATGACGTTTGTGCACTGCTGCAGCCGCAGTTCAAGGCAGCCGGAATCGAGGTGCTGCGCAATTACAGGACTGAGGGTGAGGTCACGATCTATGCCAGCGACCTGCGGCAGGTATTCAACAACCTGATCAGTAACGCGATCGACGCGATGGAGAACAAGGGAAGGCTGGAGTTATCGATCGAGAACACGGGGCAGGGTGAAGTTCAGGTGACGGTGCGAGACACGGGCAGCGGCATTCCTGCGGAGAATCTGGCTATGATCTTTGAGCCCTTCTTCACGACCAAAGGCGAAAAGGGAACGGGCATCGGGCTGTGGGTGGTGAAGGGCATCGTGGAGCGGTTGGGGGGACGGATCTTGGTGGAAAGCACCACCTGTGGGGAGACGGGTACGCGCTTTGATGTGGTGCTGCCCTCGAATGAAGTGGAGCCGGCGGCACGACGGGAGTATGGGGAGCGGTCGGCGTGACGGGACGGGTGGGAGACTGTTCGCGTCCCAGGTGATCGCCCGACGGAAGGGCGCGGGCCTGGGACACCCAAGATTAGCTTCGATCTTGTCGCTGTCCGCGACTGATGCAGTTAGGGATTCAGAGAGATTGCCCTGTTGGTGGATGTAGTTGCTAGATGTTGCGTAAGGAGCCAAGTTCGCTGCGGCCGGGGGTGGAATGTATTGAAGGGCAGTTAATTGAATCGCACCACATTCGCGGCCATTCAAGCAACCGTTCCAGAGGGCAGGTTCCGTCAAGGTCATGCCCCGACGCAGCCAGGCACTCAACAATCCGATGATGTAAACATCCTTCGCGCCGAGTACCCCGTCGGTGAATTTCGTACCCGCCATGACGGTAGAGCGAAACCACGGGAGATAGGCTTCTTTGCAATAGGCTTCGGGACCCATGAAGGGATTGGAGGGATCGACCACGGTGACCAGCCGAATCAAGGGCGACAGAGGTTGGTGCATGTCGCCTTCCATCAGTTCACCGTTCCTGCAGGAGGGAGGTGCCTAACGATCGGCATCGGCATCGCACCACACTCCACCGGGGTTACTCCGTTGTCACGGCTGCACATGTGTGTTCCTGCCTGTACCGCGCCCCAGGTCTGCGGCATCATGCTGCGGAAACCGGCGCGGACCCATGCATTAATCAGTCCAACTGCGTACATCGGGTTTGAGCCGTAGAGCGGGCCGAGAGCGCCATCGTTGCACACTCTCGTATCCGTGCAGGAGCCGTTGCCGTAGGTGGTGCTAGCTACTACCGCGGGCTTGAGCCATAAGGGCATAAACGCAGGCTCCCACATTTCTATCGCGCCGGTATATCGGCTACTCGGATTAATTCCAAGAAGCGGGGCATTGGTCGTGCCGGCTGTGTGTCCCACTTTGCATATCCAGTAAACAGTACGCCCCGGCCATACTCCCGTGTAGCTTGGGCTGCCAATAGATTGGTCGGTGTAAACAATATCACCCTCGGCATACGCTGTTCCGGTAGCCCATCTTCCCCTGTAGTTAGTCGTCACCGTATGAACGCCAAGGTCGATTGTATGCGGAGTAGCATACTCGCTGAATTTGAACAGTCCGCTCTTGTCCAGATAGTCCTCGAACAGAAAAGGCGTCCGCATCGGGTCGGCGAAGTCAGGATAGATTGCGGGAATAATTATCTCCGTGGCCGTGGTTGGAGGATTGTGAACTATGGCACAGCTTGACACGTATGTTCCGCACGGGGCCGAGCTTGCATCCGTCGTTTTCCCATTAATGACTGCATTGTAGTTCAAATAGTTCCAGGGAACGTTAGTCACCGCGCCGGGAAGACTGATCTCAAGCACGCTGACCAGTCCAGGCGATGTGTTGCTGAAATAAATGTTAGCGTTGTTGTCGAACATCGAATCCTGATAGGTTCCTGCCTCAACGCTTACAAAGCCCATTCCATACTGTGAACCGATCGATGGGGCTGTAGCGCAGCGCGTGTTTTGATAGTCCTTCACTATATCGGGGTTGAAGGTGGCTACCGGGATGCCGGTGGAATAGAAATCGCCTCCCACCGTCGACCCATTTCCGTAAACCCCGCAGGAGCTAACGTTCCCTGTGATCGTAAAGGCCGTTACCGGCGAAGCGGCGTCCGCACCACCGCCAGTAATGGCGATCTGACCTACAGTTGTGGCCGAATCAACTGATCCGAATGTTGCATAGACGTTGTTGATTTGCTGCCATGTTCCGCCCGGAGTAGAAGATGCCCATACCTGACTGCCAGGATGAATATGCGGGCCTCCGGTGGCAATTCCTCTTGGACTTACAATCAATGAATTCGTAATGTGGCTCACTGGCACTGCAGCACGCATTCCGGTAGGCTCCGCACCTGCGTAGCTCCATCCATCAAGATAGTACATATTCTGGTCCGCCGTATCAGAATTCGCCGATATGCTTGAGTAACCGGGATGAAAGTTCTGTACCCCTGCCGTATAGTTTGCTCCTGCATTCCATGAAGCCTTCATCACGGTATTGATGAATGTCGTCTTCGTGCTGCCGCTTGCGTTGCCCACGCTGCACTCTATGTAATTAGAGGTAAAAATCACCGTTCCCGTGGTAATGGCTGCATATGGCGAGAATCCTATGGATGAGGCGCAGGCAGTGATGTAGCTTCTGGAAACTGAAAAGGTACCGGAACTTCCCCACCTAAAGCTGATCTGCCCGCTGTTGTAGGCCCATAGCTGATCGATGGTGATGTTCTGCGATCCGGTGGAGCGCGACCCCCACTGGCCGGGAGAATTTATCCAGTGTAGGTTGTAGAAGGTTCCCGGTCCGGATCCGGCAACAGTGGTGAGCCCGAAGACCGCCTCTGACATACAGCCCGCCGACGCTCCCGCAGTCGTGCAATTGGTGTTGCAGCCCGCAACGTTGCAGCGGTTGGGGGAATAGTAGCTGTCGCCCTGCATCGTGACGGCGCTTCCATTCAGCGTGCCAACGCTCCATGAATTGTTGACCGGATCTCCACCAACGGCCGAGTCAAGAAATTGATAAGAGATCGGGGTCACCGCCCATGAGGAATCGTGATAGATCGTAGCTCCCTGCTGAATGGTCCGCGATCCGTTCTTGAGGCAAGCATGTCCGGCCCGAATGAATGTCGCTCCAGTTTGGATCGTCAGTCCACCTCTATTAACGCTGTTGATGAGCGCAGCCCCACCCACCCAGGTGCAAGCCGTCATGGTGGGGATGGCGGATTGGCTGGTTCCGAAGGAACAGGTTTCGCCGGTGCTGCAAGTCACGCTGTTGCCGTTCAGATCGACGCGATCTCCATTGGTTGGTGCTCCGCCTGAGAATGCGTCCGTCATACACGGAATGGTGGTATGGCATGTCGGCGAACCGCTTTGCCCCCACGTGGCGGGATTGTTCCAGTCGCCGTCCTGTGTGGCCGTGAAGGTCTGCGCCGCAGTAACCGCTGCTGTCAGCAAAGACCACAGAAGCAGTGCGCGCTTCAGTAGGATTGCGACTGAGCCGGTAGCTCGTGTCATAGGGCCCCCTGAACCGCCAGTCCGATGTAACTGAAGTTCAACGGGCTGGCCAGGCTGTTCGAAGTAAACGTGTAGAGGAGATACAGATCGGCGCCGTCGGCGCAGGAGGGCGTGAAGGTACCGGTGGCGGATACATTTTGCATACTGCCAGCCGGAATGAGCGCGATGGGACTGATACCTGCAGGGGAGAAGGGAGGGTTGTCGGGAACTTGCCCGGCGGCAACACAGGCGACCGAAGGCTGCAAGACAACTGAGCCTGTGGTTGCCGCGCTGCGGAAAGTGGTAGTGAGTGTGTAGGCGCCGGTGTGTCCGCTAGGAACACGCAGCTTCACCCAAAAAGTAGCGGAGGTATTGCTGGCGGGAATTTGCCACTCCGGAGTGATGTTCGAGTTGGTGCAAGGCACATAGGATGGGGCATTGGCGGATGGAAAGTTGATGGGAGCACTGGCGACTCCGGCCTGGCACACACCCTGGAACGAGAAGAGCCAAGTACGGGTCGAAATGCTGGGCGTGTCGCATCCCACGCCGCCGGTGCCGCCATACGGATAACATTTCGAGCCGGAAGGAGCAACTGCGTTAGGAATGCCGCTTCCCGTGTTGTTATAGAGGAAGCCGCTGGGAAGGGCAGCCAGAGTCGTTCCATTCACTGCCGTAACTACACCTGCGCTGGAGACATCGCCTGCGCGAGGAACTTGGAGATTCGCCCGAGCTGTGGTCAGATCGGCGACGTCCGCAAGGTTATTGCTGGATACCAATGCTCCCAGGACTTGTCCCGCGGTGTAGTCTCCCGCCTGCGGGACTACGTTACCAGTTCGGCCGTTGAAAGAGGTCACTGCGCTGAGCGATCCGCCGCCGGTACCCAGCAGGCCGTTCGCGTCAATAAATACGGGTACACCACCGTTGGTCGTGGTTCCGCTTATGCCCGCGACGTAGATGGCGTTCTGTTGTCCCACGCCAGTCCCCAGAGTGCCAATGCGAATGGTGTTGCTTTCAGTACACGGGTAGGGGCAGCCCTCGTTCGCGATATATAGGTTGCTGCTTCCGGTCGTGTTGTTATCGCCCGCCAAATTGCCCAAGAAGGTATTGCTGCTCCCGGTGCTGTAGTAGCCGGAGCGATATCCGGTAAAGACGTTCCCTGCACCGGTCGTGTTGGTGAAGCCGGAGTTGAAGCCAGTGAAGACATTGTTGCTTGCGGTCGTGCTGGATTGACCGGCCCCGTAGCCGGCGAAGAAGTTAGCAATGCCATTTCCAGCGAGGTTGCTGCTTCCAGCGCCGACCCCAAGGAATACGTTCTGGTCGGCTGGGCTGCCAATGCCGAGAATTGCAGTTCCCGCGATGGAGAAGGCTTGGTTTGCGGCGGTATTGGTAGCGTTGATTGAGCTTCCTTGGAGTGCGCCGCCTACGGTTCCGGTTCCATCGATATTGAAGCTCGCTCCAGTCTGAACGGTAGTGCCATTCTGGATGTAGTACTGCGAACCGGGGACCAAGTCCCCAGGAACTCCCTGCGGCCCTTGGGGTCCTTGTGGCCCGAGGGGACCTTGCGATCCTTGGGATCCTTGCGGGCCATCAGGACCTTGAGGCCCCTGCAGACCTTGCGGACCGGTGGCACCGCTCGGACCGGCGGGACCCTGGGGACCGGTTACGCCTTGCGGGCCGGTGGCGCCGGCGGGGCCTTGCCCGCCCTGCTGCGCCAGCAGTGCCCAGTTGGGATTCAGGTCGGGCGTGTTGCCGCCCGCGGCAATGGTCACGGTGGCTTCATAGGTAGAGCCGTTGTAGGTGACCACGTCGTAAGGGTCGTAGTTAATAGCGACATCGAACGCGTTGCGGAAGGTAAAGCCCCGACCGCTGGTGCCGGCTGCAGCCAGCAACTGCCAGGCTGCTGGGGAAACATCGGGCTGGGCATTGACGTTGACGGTAAGGGCAACGTAGGACGATCCGTTATAGGCCACGGCATCGATCGGATTGTAGGGAGCTGTGCTGTTCCAGGTTCCGCGCCAGTTGGTGGAACCGCCTGACGGCCCCTGAGGGCCTTGCGGGCCCGTAGCACCGGTGGGTCCGGACGGGCCCTGGGGGCCGGTAGCTCCTGTCGGTCCCCCTGGACCCTGTGGCCCCGTTGCGCCTTGCGGCCCAGTGGCACCGGCGGGTCCTTGCGAGCCCTGCTGCGCCAGCAGCGCCCAGTTGGGGTTCAGGTCGGGTGTGTTCCCGCCCGCGGCAATGGCCACGGTGGCTTCGTAGGTGGAGCCGTTGTAGGTGACCACGTCGTAAGGGCTGTAGTTGGTAGCGTTGTTGAACGCGCTGCGGAAGCTGAAGCCTTGGCCGTTGATTCCGGCTGGACCAGAACTACCTTGCGGACCTTGCGGGCCGGCCAGGCCGATGGGACCTTGCGGACCCTGTGGCCCTTGGGGACCGGTAGCCCCGGTAGCTCCGGTTGGGCCCTGCGCTCCGGTGAGTCCGGTTGGGCCTTGTGGACCCTGTGCACCCTGTGCGCCGGGAATCGCAATCAGCAACTCCGGCTCATGGCTTGTCGTGGTGGTTTCCTTGCTGTCAAAGGAATAGGATGCGTTACTCGTAGTGGTCACCAACGCCACGCCGTTATTTGGAATCGTGCCGTTCACCCAGCTCTGTACCAGCGGAGTGATGTCGACCAGTACGTAGTTCAAATAGCTGCTCGTAGTAAGCGGTACGGGATGACCACCCGTCGCCGATGCGCCCAGCGGCGGTTGGCTGTTCCATTTAAGGGTCAATTCACTCCATGCCGTGTCGATCTCATACACATCAAAGGTCCCCGTCACCGGGGTAGAAGGTGCACTCATGAACAGACGCAACACCGCTTTCTGCACTGTCGCGTTGGCGGGGATACCGCTCAAATTGAAACGTATGAAGGTGTACACGTTCGGCTGCAGCGCCAGAATGGTGCTCGCACCGTAGTTTTTGTTGGGCGAGCTGCTAGCGACGTAGGTATCGGCTGAAGGCGGAAGCTGGGCAAGGACAATGGCGGCACACAACAACGAGCCGACCAGTAGCAACAGGAAGCGGCGCATGGCGACTCCTTGAACCGTTAGTGGAGCATTATGTGCAGAGATGGCTAACCTAAAGCTCTGCCCCTACTCACGGTTTCGGCCTGACGTGAGTATGCTGCGCTCTGCTGCCATACATGCTCGTGATCTGGCCAAATTATTGGTCCGCCAAAGACACAAAGTAAATACATCTATGGTGGCGAGCCAACACTCCCATTGCCGATAGTGTGTAGACCATCGGCTCTACCCAGCGGGTGGTAGTTAGTTGAGGATCAGGAATGCCGTATCAATATGTGTGCGCAGCAGGAATTGTTGCGGGGTTAAGTAATAACGTAACGCAGTACTCGTTATAAGTTACGCCATTGACGGGTTACTCAATTAATGCTGATCCGTGTTGCTCACCGGGTGACGGGGAGGCTCGCCGTGGCCTGGTGAGCCTCGTCAAGTCCATCGCGTCTCTGTGGAGATAGCTAAAACAAGCGTTGTCTGTGACCTCTTATAGTGGTGTCGGCGAGCGGCTAGTCATATTGAAGATAGTCGCCCGGAGGCATACAGTTTCAGAATAGATCGAAAGAGGAAGATTGCGGATCACGTTATGCTTCTGAAGGGCTGTGCAATGTTGGCTTGTCAGGAGCGGCGGTCGACAATGTCGAGACAACGATAGTGGAGATGACGATCCGGAAGCTCATCGTGAGAGTAATAGTAATCTACGGATTGCATTACTAAGCGTGGATACATACTTTGATCGCTAGTATCATGGACTAACGGATGATACTCGAAGCTGGTAGATTTAAGGAACCTCTGAACTACCCCCTGTTTTTCGAGGGGGAATGCCTTGAAAGAGGAGACTCGGTCGATGCCTTGATTCTCATTGGTTCTTTGAGCCCTT
>Ga0335070_10001635_pt1 | contig 26016 bp, 29 predicted proteins | sample Lox_Sample_13_FD_206722 | JGI IMG/M metagenome (GOLD analysis project Ga0335070, IMG submission 206722) | Soil microbial communities from Loxahatchee National Wildlife Refuge, Florida, United States - Lox_Sample_1.3 | ecosystem: Environmental > Terrestrial > Soil > Wetlands | place: USA...
AGAGCCGTGCTTCATGAATTAGCCACGGCTCCAAAATCCATCACAATTTCCCCTATTCAAGAGGAAGACAAAAATTAAATGCTGTTTACCCTCCTGCTGACCGACCTATTTCTTTGGTTCGGTTTGAGCACCCTTATTCTCAGTTTCTTTGTCCTTCTTCTCCTTATCCGCTGCGTACTTCCTGAACCCTTCTCTATTCACATTGCTGTCTGCTACCAGATTCATTACATATTCACCTGATTTTTGCCGGAATTTCTGCATGAATAATTCCGCTTTTATTCTTGCAAAGGCCTGGTCACGAGGCATCCCTTTGGGAATATTTGGATTTTTATTGTAAATTTCTTCTACTTCCTTATCTGAAGTAACGATTTCATTCTTTAATTTCTCTAAAAGATAGAAATGGGTTACTGCCTGCATTTTTGATAATTCGATCGCTTGATTCAATTCTTCTTTATTCAAAGATTTATCTTCCATGGCTTTTTTATACACAGCCTTTACCTGTATTAGCTGCTCAAGTATGGACTGCTTGAACCTCGGATCCATAAGCAGCTTATCCGTTTCTTCTTTGGATAGCATCGACATCTTAGCCTGGAATTTGATTTGGGAATCCAACTCGTCGAATGTTATATAATCATTGCCTATTTTAGCAGCCCAGTTTGAAGACTCTTTTGAGCATGAATTTAATGCTAATGCAGCGACAATAACTAAAACAACAACTAAAGCGCATTTAAATTTATTCATATATAACTCCTCTGCATTGATATATTTTTTAAAAAATTAGCACGATTTTACGGCTTAGCTTTTTTGTTGCAATAACCGATTTAACGTCAGTCGGTGCATTCCTTAACAATTACCGAATTTGTTTGTCAAGGTTAAATTAGTAAGGCTAAATTGGTAAGGAAATCTATATGATTTTTTTAGAAATGATGGAAGTCAATGAATCAATAAATGAATCGATCTCATGCGTCGTATTGTATATATAAAAGCTCACACGGACAACCCCTCCTGCATTGAAGCTCCTGGTAAGGGGAAACGCGCACAAGCCTCCCGCCCTCACCGCGATCCCGTCATCGTTGAGAAAGTTCGCAATGATATTCGGACTGACGACTTCCTTATCCTTGATAACATTAAAGGAGATTATCCCGCACCTGCTTGCACTTTCTGCCGGCGCATAAACAATTATTCCATCGATCGTGCGCAGCCGCTCAAGCGCGTAACCGGCAAGTTCCGTTTCATATATGAACACATTTTCCATCCCGATCTTCCCGAGATAGTCTATTGCCCCTTCCAGCACTTCGCCGGTATTCGGATCAGTTGCGCCCCCGAGCGCAATAGCACCGCATACCTCCGGTGTGCCTGCCTCGAACTTCCAGGGGAGTTCGTTCCAGGTTGCGCAGTCAAGCGTGACATCAGCGATCATGCCTCCCCCTGAAAGAAAGGGCGGCATTTTCCCCAGAAGTTCTTTTTCCCCATACAATACGCCGATACCCAGAGGGGCCAGCATCTTGTGGCCTGAAAAAGCGAAGAAATCACAATCGATGTCATGCACTTTCACGGGCATGTGCGGTGCAGACTGGGTTCCATCCACCAGAAAGAGCGCTCCGGCATCATGGGCAATTCGGCCGATCTCTTTTACAGGATTTATTGTACCCAGGACATTCGAAACATGCGCGCAGCAGACGAGGCGTGTTTTTGCCGTGATATGCTTTCGTATATCATCAGGATCAACTGTTCCCCTGTCATTTATTCCCACCACATTAATCGTTACACCGAATAATTCCTTAAGCCGCTGCCAGGGGACAAGATCGGAATGGTGTTCCAGGAGGGGAATGATAATCTCATCACCAGACGAGAACCCAATGGTCTTGTCCGTGCAAAACGCGAGGGAATAACAGACAAGGTTTATGGCCTCAGTACTGTTGCGGACAAATACAATTTCCCGGTAATTCTTGGCGCCGATAAACCTCGCGACATTCTCGTGCGCCTGCCTGTACATCGCAGTCGCCGTATTGCTTATCTCATGTGTCGATCTGCTAACGGCAGCGTTATACTTTTCGTAATATTTGCTGATGGTATTTAATATCTGGACAGGCTTCTGCGTGGTGGCGGCATTATCGAAGTAGATGATTCTCTTGCCGCTTACCTTCTGATTCAAGAAAGGAAAATCATTTCTGATCTTGGATACGTCCATTCGTTGAGCTTTTAAACGCCGATATATTTTGAAAAGAGGGTCTTTGCCATCGATTCATCCGTGGTTCCCTTGATGATTGTCCGGCCGTCAGGAAATACTGTAAACTCATAAGGCTCAACTGTGAACCTGAGCATGTAATCGTTGTACGAAACCTTGCCGGATGATGCCAGCCGCGATGCCAGATCTTTAAATAACACACCCGTTGCCACAGGCGGCGATATCTGAACAGCATTCTGGCCGCAAAGACTGGCAAGACGTGTCCCTTTCTTCTGTTCAAGAAATGCGAATTGTCTGTCATCGCAAACAGGACATCGCTTTTCGTCTTTTTTAAGCTCAAATAAGTTCCAGGTCCCGTACCAGACATCGATATAGATCAGTTTTTTTATCAGTGTATCCTGTTTTCCCAGTAGGATCTTCAATGCCTCGGTCACCTCAATGGAAGCAACCGTGTTTACCGCGGTACCAAGCACGCCCACTGTGTCACAAGTAGGTGTGCTGCCCGGACCCGGGAGCTCGGCAATAAAGCATTTTAGACACGGTGTTGTCCCGGGAATAATCGTGAAGCTCATCCCGTATGTCGCCACCACCCCTCCGTATATCCAGGGGATACCCAACTTCACACAGGCGTCATTTATCAAAAAGCGGGTCTCGAAATTATCCGTGCCGTCCAGTACGATATCTGCGTCCTTTATAATTCGCTCGATATTCTCCGCCGTCAGGTCGGCGACTACAGGCTCAACCGTTATCTCAGAGTTTATGAGCCTCAGCTTTTCCACTGCGGCTATCGCTTTGGGAAGCCCTCTTCTGATGTCCTCCTCATCGAAAAGCACCTGGCGGGCAAGATTATCAAGCTCGATGAAATCACGGTCGACAATTGTCACCTTGCCGACCCCGAACCTCACCAGACTGCTTGCGATCACTGTGCCCAGTCCCCCGCACCCCGCGATGACCGCTGAGGCACCTCTTATCCTCTTCTGGCCTTCTTCGCCAATCTCCGTAAGAAGTGTTTGTTTAAAATATCTACTACTCATATAACATTGTTCACGAATTAATTCCGAAATACACGACTTAATGCCGAATAGCTGCACTTTGCAATTTATCTACAAAACTTAACACTTGATCCATGGTGAAGCGGCGATCCCCCTGCATGTAGTTTACAAGGCAGTCTTTGCCACGAAAAGTCACACAAAACACACCGCTGTCACCCGCTTTATCGATCAGCCTTAGAAGCTCATCAGAAATGAGATCATACAGAGATACGCCCTCTTTGCCGAAGACAGCAAGAATATTCCTGTACGAAACGTGGGACGGTGATGGGAATCTGGTCACATCGGGAGGATGTGAAGTTAAATTCATGCTGAGTGTCTTTTCAAGCAACGACAGTGCAATGCCGCCAGTAACTTCTGATGGTTTTACGTATATGATTAGAGGATTGTCGGACGGACGAGGAATTTCCACCAAGAACTCTGCGAATGACATCGAATTCACATCATGAATCTCACTCGCACGTGCCCTGGTTCTCGAATACCAGTAAACATTCCTGCCGTTAAGCATTGCTCGATGCGGTTTGTGGATGCCGTATTGATACATTGAATTGTTCTCAACGGCATTTACCCGCGCCTTGATAACGTTTTCTTTTTCAGGACAGGGGATAAACCCTTTATCCTTAATAAAGGTACTTGTCGAAGCCCCGCGCCGCCGGGCTCCAAAAACTGCGATTACAACAAGGACAACAAATATCCCAATAAATATGGCGGCGATCATAATTCCTCCTGAGTTATGCTTATTTCCCCTTCTTTGTGATTCCAGAATATCCGTCAGCTTGGCGGATGTCAATAGTATTCCATGATGAGCCGCTGCAACACTATTTGAAGGTTCTTGTTCACGCGGCATCTTTAAAATGGAATATCATACGACTCATTAATCACGTGGTTGTTTGCTTGGGGCTGAAGGTTCCCTACGGTGCTTCTTTCCTTTGCTTACCATCTTACTGGTTTCGGTGCGACGCCGGGTCAACTGATACACCCGTCCGATGCCGAGGATTGTGAGGACGGCGCACAGCCATCCTAACCAGTCCCCGATCACCGCATATATTGTCGAACCCTGCATCATCGGGATCCGGCTGACCAACGTTCCCTTTGTCCACTGCCTGATGCTTTGGTCAATCCGACCTACGGGATCTATGATTGCGGATATACCTGTATTCGTGGCCCGCACAAGTGGCCGTCGGTGCTCGATCGTCCGGAAGCTCGCTAGGGCCAGATGCTCCGTTGGCTCAACAGTATCGCCGTACCAGGAATCGTCCGTCAGGTTGAACATCGCTTCAGGAACTCGGTGGTATCGCCCTCCTTTCATGAGCATACGGATCTGCCCGGGAAAGATATCTTCGTAGCAGATATTCACTGAGAGTGGGTGTCTGCCTAACATGAGCGGTTCTTCGTTTTTTCCCTGCCAGAACCGGCTCGAGTATGGCGACCATGAGTACAACCATGTGAATGTATCACCAAAGGGAATATACTCACCGAAGGGCACGAGCACCATTTTGTCGTAAATGCCAAGGATTTTACCCATGCCATTTGCAAGCACGGCGCTATTGTAGAAGCGCGGTTCAGCACCTTGGTCAATGCGCAGGATTGCGCCGAACAATGTCGGTGTGTGGAGGCTGTTTAGTATAGCAGGTGGGAGATTTCCTTCCCGGGATGTGAGATTAATAGCACAAATGCTCTCTGACCACACGAGCAGGTCAAGGGCACCTGCGGCGATAGTATTCTGGGATACATTTTGGTGTTCGCGGAGAAAACGAAACGGTTCATTATATTTTTCCCCTGCCTCAAGGTTGATCTGGACTATACCGACCGACAGCTTCTCGGAGGCGGAGGCCAGCTGTTCAACCATTTTAATGCGGACGGCACCGTAACCTATCACCAGCGCTATGACAGCCGTGAAGACCACTACCGGACGTAAGGAGAAAGGCCGCTTCTCAATCAGCTTCTCAACTAACGCATAGATCACGGAGTTAATGTACACAACGAGGAAAGTAACACCGAGGATGCCTGTCACATCCGCGATCTGTGTCAAGATGGTGAGCTTGTACTGGCTCGCGCCGAGGTAGTTGGGAAAAATCTCAGGCCAGAACTTTTCAAGTGCAGTCCACACGACGGGCGAGACCCAGACTATGTTCCAGCCTGTGTCGCGTGTAATCAGCCGTGTAGCCCATGCCCATACCGCGAACACTATGCCGTTCGCGGCGGCAATCAGCAGCAGCCCGAGAACCGAGAGCGGCCATGCCAGCCCCGCGAATCGTTGGATCATATGGATGATCCAGTAGAAGCCCCCAGCATGCCCTACAATACCTGCGACCCAGCCGATGAGGAACGCGCGGCCCGGGCTTTGCTCACGAATTGCCCACAGAATGGGCACGAGGCATATCCACTCAAGGAAGAACTGGTCGAAGCCGGCATAGCCCAGGAACGCCAGAACACCGCCCGCAACGGCGGCAATCCACGGCAGCAAGCCCTTGATTCCCATGCTGTGCGGCATGTATGACCCTTCTCATTTAGAATAATGACGGCACAGTTTAGCGCAAAAAAACCCACTAACCGTTTCATCACCCTTCGGGCAGTGGGTTCTTTTCTTATTTTCACAGCAACTACTCATATCATGTAGCTGTCTGCGTTAATCTTCTCCCTCTTTGTCTTCTGACGTTCTGCCATGTCCGCCAGTGTGGTGGTCGTCAAAATCCGGTTAATACCGTCAGCTACTTCATTCCACATATCACGTGCTGAGCATATTGGCACACGTTTGCATACATTCGGTTTCTCCACGCAATCCACAAGGCACATAGGACCTTCCAAAACCTGTAGAATCTCTTTCAGTGTAATCCGGTAAGGAGGTTTTGCAAGAACGTACCCTCCGTGCGCGCCTCGCGTCGCCATCACCAGCCCGGCGGCTTTTAGAGGATTGATCAACTGCCAAAGGTACTTCTCGGAGATCTCCTCACGTTCGGATATCTCTCTTAAAAGAATTGATCCTTCCCCATAGTGGGAGGCCAGATCAATCATAAGCCTTACACCGTAGCGGCCTTTTGTGGATAACTTCATAAAATTACACCGACGAATCAAAAGAAACAAACAGCCAATATTTATCCGGCTATTTCGATCCTGTCATCTACCTTAATTTCACCACCGACTAAAACTTTCGCGAAGATCCCCTCTCGGGGCATGACACAGTCTCCGACTGTGTAAAAAATGTTGCACCTATCATGACAGACCTTACCGATCTGTGTGACTTCCAGGAGGACTTCTCCCCCTATTTTCAACCGCGTGCCGATAGGGAGCGCCGGCAGGTCAATCCCTTCCGTAGTCAGATTTTCGGCGAAATCACCGTACTGTACATCCAGACCCTTTGCTCTGATTTTTTCTATGCTTTCCTTTGCAAGAAGGCTGACCTGCCGTATGCCGATTTCCGCATGTGCGTCGTCTTTCAGGCCAAGGTTTTTTATAAACAGACCGCAGACGATATTCTCCTTTTTTTCACCTTTTTTCTGAGAAATATTAACAGCCAGAATCTTCCCGTGTACTTTTTCCATATCATTTACACTCCAGATTCCCCAGAAATTTTCTTTTCCGATCCTATAAGAAAATTTTCCAACTGATCAACAGCAAAACGCTCCTCAACGAAAAAAATTGTGCTATCTCCTTTGATGATCTGCCGCTGTATCGCATACCTTGGCAGCATATCCTGGCTATATCTCGCAATTATCCTTCCGATTATAATCTCGGAATCTCCGTCCAGCGTCCCCCTGACAATAGCCGTCGGGCCTCTGAACCCCGAGGGCATAAAAAGAACTGAACCCGGTTTGGCGAGCGCCCGGATTCTCTCATTATCCTCTCTCTTCCTTCCAACAATCACTTTTAAGACCGGAGTAAGCCGCAAATGTCGGCCGACCTTGAGAAGATTCAAGTCCGTCATGTCATAATCCGGTACATGAGCAAACAGATCACGGAGTCTCGCTGCAATTCCTTTGTCCGTAAGAAGACAGCCGCCTGCCGGACATGGATAGTCTCCGATACCGAATTGTTTTGCCAGGTCGATCTGCGCCTTCCTCGACCGGCCAGAGATGGCAAGCAGTCTCTGCCTGTCCACAATACCTTCCTGTTCGGCAAGTGTGGGATCGAAATGCCGCGCGGAAAGAGGCCTTAGAATGATGCCTTCCAATCCGCTTTCCCGTTCAATAAGCCGCAAGGTATTGCGATGCTGGGACATGGGGCGCTGGCCGAGGACCTCACCGGTAATGATAAAAGACGCTCCTATTTGCGGGAGCAGCTCTTTTGTTTTCCTCAGCATATAAATCCGGCAATCAATGCATGGGTTCATGTTGCTCCCGTAACCATGGGGAGGGTGCTCGACCATTTTAATATAATCCATACCCTTATGGATCACACGAATGGGAACATTGAACTCTCCGGCAACTTTTCCCGCTTGCAGCGTGCATCCCGCCTTTTGGGGCGTGCAGTTACAGAAGACGCTGGTAAAGTGTATTGCTGTTATGTCGATCCCCTGGTCTATCATGAGCCTGACAGCGAGAGTGCTGTCCAGGCCGCCGGACAGAAGGGCGATGGCTTTACGATTCATGGGCTTCCTGATAAAAATATCTGTTCGCTCGCTACCTACAATTAATGCCAATAAGTCTCCCTTTTGTAAAGGGAGATTTAGAGGGATTTTGAACCACCCCTTAACCCCCGCCAGCGGGGGACAGCCCCCAGTCATAGTAATGAACGCGGTGGCATCTTAGATGCCCGCCCCCACGGAGAATTCTTCCTCCGATGAAAATATGCGCATGATCTCCTGCTTCTTTTCCTCTACATATTGATCCAGTTCTACCTTGATCCCCTGCTGCTGTTCCATCTCGGCCATCCTCTTTTCCAGGGTCTCTATCTGCTTTCCTATAAATTTAAATGCCTCGGCAATAGGATCGGGAAGTTTATTATCTGTCATCTCCTGGATTTCTTTTCCTGAAAACCCAAGGCCCAGTCTGGCGGGCACTCCGACGGCTATAGCCTCGGCGGGGACATCATGGATTACCAGAGAAGCGGCCCCGATACGAGCCCCACCCCCGATGACGATCGGTCCCAGGACGATGGTTCCCGCACCTATCATGACATGGTTTCCTACAGTGGGGTGACGCTTCTTCTTCTGCAGGGTTACCCCGCCCAGAACTACCCCCTGATAAAGGTGAACGTCATCTCCGATCTCTGAAGTTTCGCCGATCACGACACCAGATCCGTGATCAATAAAAAAGCGTTGTCCGATCCTGGCGCCGGGATGTATCTCGATACCCGTGAGAAATCGGTTCATGTGAGAAAGAAACCTGGCGCATAACAACCATCCATGAACCCAGAGATAGTGGGCAATCCTGTGCATCCAGATGGCATGAAGCCCGGGATAGCATGTAAGGACCTCTATGATTCCTCTAGCGGCAGGGTCTTTTTTGAATACCGTCTGTATATCTTCTCTTATCGTTTCATACAATTTCATTGTTTTCAAATGTTCCTTTTAAATTATCGTATGTATATCATGCCGAGCATGGTAGTCTGCCAACCCTAACACATCCCCCTTTGCAAAAGGGGGACACAGGGGGATTTTTCCATTATCAAATCCTCCTTAACCCTCCTTTTCTAAAGGAGGGGAAACCTCCCCCGACCCCCTCCAGAGGGGGACAAGCGACAGAATAAGTTTTATTCGATAATTTCCGTAACAGTAAATCCTGCCTGTTTAATCATTTCCATGTCGGCCTCATACCCCTGCCCTGAGGTCGTAAGGTAGCATATGGTAAACATCGAATTGGCGGCATAAAGAGACAATGCCTGCATGCTTCCTATGCATGCCTCACGTCCACCGGCAACACGGATCTCAGTTGCTGGATTTACAAAGCGGAACATCGCGAGCGCCCGGAGACAGTCCGCCGGTGTCAGCCTCGGTAAGCCTTCCAGCGGTGTGCCCGGGCGGGGGTCAAGAAAATTAACAGGTATGGAATCCGCATTCAAATCACGCAATGCGAACGCAAGATCGACCCTGTCCTGCAAATTTTCCCCCATACCGATAAGCCCGCCACTGCACAGCTCCAAACCGGCTGCCTTTGCGGTCTTGACCGTCGCAACACGGTCGGAAAAGTCATGAGTAGTACAGAAAGAGGAATAGAACCGCTCTGAGCTCTCCAGGTTGTGATTGTAGCGGTCGACACCGGCGCTCTTTAATCGCTTTGCCTGCTCCTCCGACAACAGCCCCAGGGAGGTACATATCTGTACGGGGACTTCACGTTTGATAATGCGCGCGGCCTCACAGATTGTCTCCAGGTCTTTTTCTGAAGGAGATCGCCCGCTGGTCACGATGCAGTACCGTACTGCCGTCAGCTTGTGCGCCTCCCGCGCTCCTTCAAGAATCTGCGCCACCGATTGCATCGGGTATTTTGGTATTTCACTCTCCGATACCGCAGACTGGCTGCAAAAAGAACAGTTTTCACTGCACAACCCGCTCTTGGCGTTGCGAATGACATGAATACTCACGCCGCGCCCGAAGTGATGGCGGCGAATTGCAAACGCCGCGTCCAGAATAGCCAGAAGATCGTCATCCGAGGATTCCATAATGGCAAGAGCCTCACCATGCGTCAGCGGCCTGCCCGCCAATACACCCTTACTCAATTCATTCCATTTCATGCTTTCTTAGTATTTCCTTTCGTCAAAACAAAAATAGCATTCATGGCCAGGAGATTCGGCCAGAGATGCACAATTTCTTTTTCCCCAAGATAATGGGCCGCCACAGTTCGGATATTCTTTTCCGCACAAAAGTCCTTGAAATCCGTGATGCTTAAAAAGCGCACATTTGGCGTATCGAACCAGAGATAGGGCAATGATTCCGTTATCGGCGCCCTGCCTTGGAAAAACAGCATCAGCCGTGATTTTATGTAAGCGAAGTTGGGAAACCCAACGATAACCTTGCCGCCGATACGTAGGGCCTCATGGATCACATAGTCAACGTTTTTAACCTCCTGCATGCTCTGGTTCAGAATCACATAGTCGAATGAATGATCCGGATATTCCCGCAAGCTGTGCTCGATGTCATCGTGAAAAACACTTAAGCCCTTTTTTACACACTCCTGAATGGCCTTATCGTCCAGTTCAATCCCCTGGGCCCGGACCTGTTTATCCCGGACGAGGGGATACAAGAGATCACCCTCGCCGCAGCCCAGGTCAAGAATCCGGGAGCCAGGCTCAACGATTGAATAAATAATTTTATGATCGAGGCGAATATCTTCAGACGCCATACTCTGCCACCACCATATAACCGTTGAAGGTCTTGTCCAGAAAATGTTTGATCAGTGTCGTCTGCTCCTCAACCTCTACGAGAAAGGCATCATGACCATAGGTAGATTTTAATTCACAGTATGTAGCATCCACGTGTCTCCTTTTCAGCAGTCGGACTATCTCCTGTGACTGATAGGACGGATAGAGCCAGTCCGACTTAAAGGAGATGATCAGGAAGCGCGTGCTGATATTCTTTCCGAGCGGGATCATTCTTCCCCCCGACAGATCAAAATAATCTATCGCCTTCGTTATATAGAGGTACGAATTGGCATCGAAGCGTTTCACGAAGTTCGCCCCCCGATAATGCAGATAGCCCTCCACTTCAAAATCGGTGTCAAATCCGAAGCTGAAATGACCACTCTTCAACCGCCGCGAGAACTTCTCTTCCATGGACTGATCGCTCATGAATGTGATGTGCCCGATCATGCGAGCTACCGCCAAACCCTTCTCCGGTTGGCCATACTCGTAATAATTTCCTTCCCGCCAGGCCGGATCAGCCATAATGGACTGTCTGACCACCTCGTTGAAAGCAATCTGCTGGGGAGAGTGTTTCAGCGCCGTGGCAATCGGGATAGCCGATTTCACCCGTTCCGGATAAGAGGCAACCCACTGGAGGACCTGCATGCCGCCCATGGAGCCGCCCGTCACACACAGCAGTTTGTCAATACCGAGGTAATCGATCAGATGGCGCTGGGCATGGACCATATCGGCAATAGTGATAAATGGAAAATCGAGGGCATACGGTTTCCCTGTCGCCGGATTTATTGAAGAAGGGCCTGTGGAACCCTTGCAGCCACCGATGACATTTGAGCAGATAACGAAATACCGGTCAGTATCAAAGGCCTTCCCCGGTCCGATCATATCGTCCCACCAGCCTGCATTATTCTGATCCCTGTGAACGCCCGCTGCATGGGCATCCCCGGATAGGGCATGCAGCGCCAGTATCGCGTTTGATTTATTCTTATTCAACTTTCCGTAGGTCTCATAGGCGAGGGTGATCGGTCCCAGTTTTTCCCCGCTTTCCAGCTTATGTTCCTTGCCCGGTACCGCATAGGTGTAATACTGCGTTTCCACTACGCCTACGGAATCGTTTTTTACTGTTACGTTTTCTATTTCACTCATTCTTCATAGCTTTGTAAAATTTTCACATCTTATTTCTGAAACAGCCAGGTCGACAGGTACCTCTCCCCACTGTCCGGCAGAATGGCCACAATCATTTTGCCCTCTGCCTCTTTCCTCTTCGCAACCTCCAGAGCAGCCCACAGGGCAGCGCCGCTGGATATTCCCACCAGGATGCCCTCCTCCTTAGCAATACGCCTAGCCATATCTCCCGCATTTTCATTGGACACCTGAATTATCTCATCCATTATTTCCCTGTTCAACACATCGGGTATAAAACCGGCGCCAATTCCCTGAATCTTGTGGGGACCGGGTTTCCCGCCGGAGAGCACGGGCGAATCCGCTGGTTCCACGGCAATCATCTTTACCGACGGTTTTCTTTTCTTCAATACCTCGCCGACACCGGTAATCGTCCCGCCTGTTCCGATACCTGAAATAATATAATCAACCTTACCGTCCGTGTCCTGCCAGATCTCCTCCGCCGTTGTCCGCCGGTGGATCTCCGGGTTGGCGGGATTCTTGAATTGCTGGGGCACAAAACTATTTTTATATGTTTTTGCCAGTTCCTCCGCTTTATCCACCGCGCCCTTCATCCCTTTGGCGCCTTCTGTCAGCACCAGCTCAGCCCCCAGTATTCCCAGCAGATGCCGCCTCTCCATGCTCATTGTATCGGGCATCGTAAGAATGAGATGGTATCCCTTTGCAGCGCAGACAAAGGCGAGGGCAATACCTGTATTTCCACTTGTCGGCTCGATTATAACCGTATCTTTCTTGATATGTCCCGCTTTCTCTGCCGCTTCGATCATTGAAACACCAATCCTGTCTTTCACGCTGGACAGGGGATTGAAGGATTCGACTTTCACTAAAATCTCCGCGTTCAATCCCGCCACCATTCTGTTGAGACGCACCAGGGGCGTTCCTCCTATCGTCTTGGTAATATCTAAAAATATATTTGCCATAATTGCCTCCTCAAAATCAAACCTTCGCCAGGGCATGATTAATGTCAGCGATAATATCGTCAATGTGCTCCAATCCCACGGACAAGCGAATAAAGTCCGGTGTTACACCTGTTGCTATCTGCTCCTCTGCAGAGAGCTGCTGGTGTGTCGTCGTCGCCGGATGGATCGCCAGTGTCTTCGCATCTCCCACGTTGGCCAGATGGGAGACAAGCTCCAGGGAATCGATAAACTTCTTCCCCGCTTCCGCGCCGCCTTTGATGCCAAATCCAAGAATCGCGCCCGCACCATTCGGCAGATATCTGGTCGTCCTTTCCCGCTCCGGACTGGACTTGAGCCCCGGGTAATTGACCCATGTAATCTTCGGGTGCTTTTTCAGATACTGGGCCACTGCCAGGGCATTCTCAGAGTGGCGGGGCATCCTCAAATGCAGGGTTTCCAGTCCCTGGAGAAAGAGGAAGGCATTGAAGGGTGAGAGAGCCGGCCCCAGGTCGCGCAGCAGCGCAACGCGCGCCTTGATGATGTATGCGATATTCCCCAACGGCTTTAGGGCTTCCACAAAATTGATCCCGTGATAGCTCGGATCAGGGTCAGCAATCAGCGGATACTTGCCGTTCGTCCAGTCAAATTTCCCCGAATCAACTATTACACCACCCAGGGATGTCCCATGACCGCCGATAAATTTAGTCGCCGAATAAACGACGATATCCACGCCGAAGTCGATCGGCCGAAGCAAATAAGGTGAAACTGTATTATCCAAAACAAAGGGAATGCCGTTATTGTGTGCGACACCAGCAATCCCTTTGAGGTCAGCCACATCGAGCTTAGGATTGCCAATGGACTCCGCGTAAATCGCCTTGGTCTTAGGCGTGATCGCCTTCTGAAAGGCATCAAGGTCATTTGATTTTATGAAACGGACATTTATCCCCAGACGGGGAAAAGTGTAATGAAACAGGTTGTAGGTTCCACCGTAGAGGTTGTCCGCTGATACGATCTCATCGCCTGCCTGCGCAATATTGAGGAGCGCCAGAGTTATGGCCGACTGGCCGCTGGCCACCGCCAGCGCTCCGACGCCGCCATCAAGAAGAGTTATGCGCTTCTCAAGGACATCCGTAGTCGGGTTCATCAGCCGCGTATAGATATTGCCGAATTCCTTCAGGCCAAAGAGATTGGCCGCGTGTTCCGTATTTTTGAATTGATAGGAAGTCGTCTGGTAAATGGGAACAGCCCGCGCACCTGTTGTTGGGTCCGCCTCCTGACCTCCATGAAGAACCAGTGTTTCAATCTTTAATTTCGAATCGTTTTTGCTCATGTTAAAATTCCTTTTTTTATCTTATACAAAAATAAATTTACTCACCCCTCTCCCCCGCCGGCGGGGGTCAGGGGGTGGTTGTCCTTCTAATGATCAAGCATTATCCTGAGGCTCTTTTTTGCCTTCTCTATTATATCCGGAGGTACTGTAACCTCGTACTGCATTTCTTCGAAGGCCCACAGGACCTTCTCCAGAGTCGTTAACTTCATGTTCGGACAGACTGCCTTCTCCGAGGCCGGATAAAAGAATTTATCCGGATTTTCCTTCTTCAAGCGATGAAGAATTCCGACTTCCGTCCCTATGATAAATTCCTTCGCCTGCGATGCCTTGACATACCGGCACATGCCCTCTGTGGATAGGACTTTATCGGCAACACCGGTGACGGCAGGCGTACATTCCGGATGCACTATGACCTCTGCCCCCTTATGAAGCGCCCTTTTCGCAGCAATATCTTCCGGCAGTATCTTCACATGCGTCGGGCAATAGCCCCTCCAGGAAATAAATTCCCGACCGACCTGAGTAGATATGTAATTGGCGAGATACTGATCAGGAGCAAAAATTATTTCATCGACATTACGAAAAGCCTCCCTAACAATCCGTTCGGCATTTCCTGATGTACAGCAGACATCACACTCAGCTTTAACATCTGCCGTCGTGTTAACATAGCACAGGACCTTTGCCAGGGGATGCTCCCTTTTCAGCTTCCGGAGCTCTTCGGCTGTAATCATATCCGCCATGGGACAGCCCGCCTTCTTGTCCGGGATGAGAACGATCTTATCCGGCGAAAGTATCTTCGCCGTCTCGGCCATGAAATAGACGCCGCAGAATACGATGACATTCGCGGTTGTCTTTGACGCCTGAATGCTCAGCCCCAGGGAATCGCCCACGTAGTCTGCAATGTCCTGAACTTCAGCTATCTGGTAGTTATGCGCAAGGATGACGGCATTTTTCTCTTTCCTCAACCGATTGATCTTTTCAACAAGTTCCATGCAAAACCTCTTCTATGATTCCCCCTCCCAGGACACGGTCATTCTCATAAAGAACCACGGACTGGCCGGGTGTGATTGCCTCCTGCTCTTCGGCAAACGTTACTCTGATTCTGTCATTCTCAGGAGTTATCCCACAGGCTGCTTCCTTCTTCCGATACCTTATCTTTGCACACGCCTGACGAGGCCATTCTCCAGCAAGCATATTCAGATCCCCGGCAATAAGCCCTTTCGCTTTCAACGCCTTCTTTTCGCCTACGACAATCTCACTCTTACCGGGGTCAATGGAAACAACATACAACGGAGTTCTGTGGCTGATACCCAGGCCGCCCCGCTGGCCGATAGTGTAATATATGATCCCCCGATGCTCTCCGAGAACATTCCCCCTGATATCTACTATATTTCCCGCCTTTAATCCCTGCACCCTTCCAGACAGAAAGACCTGATAATTTTTCTCTGTCACAAAACAGATGTCCTGGCTCTCCTGTTTCTCCGCGACGGGTAGAGCACTTTTTTTTGCCATAGCCCTTACTTCATCCTTCGTCAGAGATGCGAGGGGAAACAGTATGGCCCCCAGGCCATTGTAAGGAATAGGATAAAGAAAATATGTCTGATCCTTTTTCTTATCTTTTGGCCTCTTCAGCAAATAACCGGCGCTGTTTTTTTCAATGGCCGCATAATGCCCGGTCGCCAGGAAATCAAACCCCAGAACTTTTGCCTTTTCTAAAAGAGTACCGAATTTCAGGTAGCGATTACAATCGACGCAGGGGTTCGGTGTTCTGCCTTTCATATACTCGCCGATGAATTTTGCTATAACCATTTCCTCCAGCTGATCGGCATAATCAAAGACGTAGTGCGGGATCTTCAGTCGGTCGCAAACCGTTTTTGCATCATCGACAGCATCGGGGCCGCAGCATCTGACCTTGTCGCCTTCATCCCTAATGCCGAAGCACATAGTCACGCCGGAAACATCATACCCTTCATTTTTCAGCAGCATGGCCGCAACGGATGAATCGACACCGCCGCTCATGGCTACTAAAACTTTTTTACTCACTTGCTTTCCTCAACCGTACTATGAAAAATAAATTCTTCATTGTCCCCCGCTGGCGGGGGATTGTGGTGGTTCAAAATCCCTCTAAATCTCCCTTTACAAAAGGGAGACTTAACGAAATACCTCTTTGCCTAACCCACACTACTTTTAACCGCCTTAATGGCTGCGGGTTTTTTCGATCTTTTTCGATAATCTTCAAGGGCCTTTTTCAGCGCCTCTTCCGCCAGAACAGAGCAATGCATCTTAATCGGCGGCAGTCCCCCCAATGCCTCCGCAACGGCCCGATTGGATATCTTCAGCGCATCTTCAACCGACTTGTTTTTCACCAACTCTGTTACCATGGAGCTCGTGGCAATAGCCGCACCGCAGCCGAAGGTCTTGAACTTCGCATCGGTAATGATGCCGTCTTCAACTTTTATATACAGCTCCATAATATCACCGCAAACAGGGTTGCCTACTTTTCCTACCCCGTCAGGATTTTCAATTTCACCGACGTTTCTTGGATTCCGGAAATGCTCCATAACCTTTTCACTGTACTCCATTTATTTTACCTCCTTTTTATACAGTGGAGACATAGAACGCAATTTGCCAACTATACCTGGCAGGACCGAAAGGACGTAATCGATGTCATCCTCTGAGGTCTGTCTCCCCAGGGAAAATCTCAATGATCCATGGGCAAGCTCATGTGAAAGCCCGATGGCCGAGAGCACATGGGACGGTTCCAGTGACGACGAGGTACAGGCTGAACCCGTCGAACAGGCAATCCCTTCCATGTCCAGATTAAGAAGCATGGATTCACCCTCCACATATGAAATAGAAACGTTGACGTTGTTCGGAAGTCTCCGTGTCGGATGACCATTCAAGCTGGTAAATTCGATTTTGCCGAGAATTCCTGTGATCAATTTATCACGCAGGGAAATTAGCTTCTCAATCTCTTTCCCCATTTCCTCCTTCGCCAGCTCTACGGCTTTACCGAATCCTACAATCCCGGGCACATTATGGGTGGACGCCCGGCGGCCCTGTTCATGATCGCCGCCATGCATGAAGGGCAGCATTCGTACCCCCTTTCTGACATACAGGATCCCGACACCTTTAGGACCGTACAGTTTATGCCCGGAGGCACTGAGGACATCTACGTTCAGCTCATCGACATTTATCGGGAGATGGCCTAGTGTCTGAACAGCGTCGGTATGAAAATATACGCCCTTGCTCCTGGCAATTTTACCGATTTCGTCAATCGGCTCGATAGTTCCGATTTCATTATTGGCGTGCATAATGGAAATCAGGACCGTCTTGTCCGTAATTGCCTTTTTAATATCGGCAGGATCGACAAGCCCAAATTTATCGACAGGAATGAAGGTGACTTTGAACCCCTGCTTTTCCAGAAAATGGCACGGTTCCAGGATGGCATGGTGTTCTATCTTCGACGTTATGATATGGTTCCCTTTATCACGCCTGGCATAGGCTACGCCTTTAATCGTAAAATTGTTGCTCTCCGTTCCGCCGCTTGTAAAGACAATTTCCTCCGGCTTTGCCCCGATAAAAGCAGCCACGATACGGCGTGTTTCCTCTATGGCGTGCTTTGCCTCCTGGCCAAAGGCATGGAGACTTGACGGATTTCCATAGACCTCCGTAAAACAGGGCAACATAGCCTGCACTACCCGGGGATCTGTGAGGGTTGTCGCTGCATTATCCAGATAAATTCGTTTCATTTTATAGTCCTTATCATCAACGATCCAAAAACTAATCCCATCTTCTTATTTTTAGGGTTTCTTTATTCACTCCTTTTAAATATTATGCATCATGCTCTTTTCAATTTTTTCCTGACTCATCTTGACCAGCGTCTCCAGGGTGATCGAACTCAGGGTCTCCGAAATCTTTCCGCCTATAATCGCCCAGACTTCACGGCTTACACAGATCGGTACCCGCGGGCAAGTTGAAGGATTCTTAATACAGCCCACAAGCGAGGAATCTCCTTCCAAGACATCCATGATCTCCTTCAGGGTGATCTGCGATGGCTCTTTGGCAAGGCTGTACCCGCCATAAGCCCCTCTGCTGGAATTGACCAGACCGAATCCCCTTAGCGGTATGATGATCAAACTCAAGTACTTTTCAGAAATGTTCTCTCCTTTGGCGATGTCTTTAAGAAATACCGGGCCCTTGCCATAATTAACGGCAAGCACAATCATTAATCTCACACCATACTGCACTCTCGTGGAAAGTTTCATAGCGATCCCCAAATATAATAGAGACCTCGAAAAATCTTTCAAAGGTCTCTAAATTTGTTACAGACAAATTTTATAAAATCTTCGAATTAAAATTCTTTCAACAATTTTAATCAGTTAATCCATCATAAAGAAACCTTCAGCGAAGGCTTTAATTACTACTTATACAATCGGTTTAATAGTAATTAAACTAATTGCCGGATATTGTCAAGAAAAATTTGTTTGATAGGAAGTTGTTTGACCCGTTTGTAGGGGATCAGTTAGGAAATTTTGTAATTTTGTTGGCAACCAGTGTAAAAACGACCATAAATCATTTCTTCCTGAAAGAGAGAGTTTTGATTCCTGGCTTCCAATACAGCGTTTCAATCGGAAATAAAGAAGCCTCTTAAATAAGTATTTACAAAAAAAGAAAATAGTATTATAAATGCAGATGTTTTCAATATTGCACCGCCAGAGAATAACACTTCTTTTTTCCGTCATTTTCCTTTTCTCTATAATCATAATCGGATTTCATCACCATGAAGACGGTTCCCAGCATTCGGATTGCCCTATATGCGTGGCAAGCGGTCCGTGCTGCTGCGTAGGCATCGATGATAATGCCGGTTTTGCCATCCATCAAGATATTTCTTATCTTTATTCTTCATACACGGAAATAATCCACATTTCCTTGTCGATTTTTCCCACCTTTGCCTACAGGGCGCCTCCCTTAGCTTCTACGGCATAATCTATCATTCCAGGTAGTATCTTAGACTGTCAAACCAACGCAGAGGTTTGAACAGTTCCCTACTATTTTTGCAAGACGAAGGAGGTGCCTGTATGAAAAGAACGATTATTCTGTTGAGTCTCCTCATGTTCCCATTAATATCGAGCCAAGTGCTGGCAAGTGACCTTGAGTCAAGAATCCAGGCCATGGAGGAGACTCTAAGGAAACAGGAAGAAACTATCAAAGAACAGCAAAAAATCATCAACGAACTTAAGGATCAGATCAAGACTGTCAAGATCATGGAAATACCGAAGGGCGAGGAAAAACCATCGGCAGTTCAAAAAGAGGCAAAGGCGACCGGCTTATTCGGCGGCTCCGCCATGTCCAACCCGAACATATCCATGGTTCTGAACACGTATGCCTATTCATCAAACCTGACGACCGATGAGATAAGGAGCCGAGGAATACAGGGTTACACAACGGAAGGTATTAACAGGAGGAACGGCTTCAACTTTGATTCGGCGGAGTTTGCCATCTATGCGCCTGTAGACCCTTACTTCAATCTCTATGCCACGATACCCGTAACGGAAGATGGCGCCGAAGTCGAAGAGGCATACTTTGTTACCACTTCTCTCCCCGTGGGTCATCAGCTCAAAGGCGGCAAATTTAAAAGCGGCTTCGGCAGGCTCAATGCCGTACACCCCCATGCCTGGGATTTTGTTGATGCCCCGCTTCCATACAGGGCCTTTATAGGAGATGAGGGGATAATGGAAAAGGGAGTTCAATATACCTACCTTCTGCCCCTGCCCTTCTACACTATTTTAGGCGCCGAGGTTCTTCAAGGAGAGAACAGGCCGCTGTTCGGCGCCGATGCAACGGGGGGTCCTCACGCCTATACAGGATTTCTCAAGGCTTCTCTTGATGTCAGCGACAATGCAACCATCCTTTTTGGTCCGTCAGTCATCACCGGCAAGACAAAAACGGATACGATTGCGGCAAACACTGATTTTACGGGAGACTCCACATTGTACGGCGTTGAATTCACTTATAAGTGGAAGCCCTCTAAAGTTCAGGGATTCAAGATACAAAGCGAGTACCTCTATCGATCCCAGTACGGTGACCTGACCGACTTTAACTTGGGGTTGGTGCAGCGCCTTGAGAGATATCAGGACGGTCTTTATATCCAGGGTGTATATCTTTGGAACCGATGGGAGTTTGGGGCACGATACGATACCCTCAGTCTTTTTAAGGATGAATATAACCTTGGGGGAGTGAAACAGGATCTTGGCCGCAGACCCTGGAGGGCATCGGCCATGGTGGACTATAACTTTTCCGAGTTCGCGCTTCTCCGGCTTCAGTACAATCACGACGAATCGGACGTAAACGGCAGGGTCAACCATGAAGTATTTCTTCAGGCCCTTTTCACCATCGGCGCCCATCCGGCCCACCAGTTTTAAGGAGGTAAATTAATACCATGAAAAAATTGCTGTTAACTTTTTTGATAGTTATCGCCATGTCCACACCGGCATATGCCAAACTGAACGTTGTTGCCACACTACCCTGGATCGGGAGCCTTTTGAATGAACTGGGGAAGGACAAGGTAAAGGTCACTGTCCTTGTCAAATCGAGTCAGGACCCGCATTACATTGAAGCAAAGCCGAGCATGATCCTGGCGGCAAGAGACGCCGACATGCTCATATATAACGGCCTTGATCTTGAGATCGGCTACCTGCCGCTGCTCATAGAATCCTCCCGGAACCCCAGGATTCAGCCGGGCAAGACCGGCAATCTCGACTGCTCGCAGTTCATAAATGTGATTGAGAAACCGGAAACAGTAGACCGCAGCATGGGAGACGTCCATCCCCTGGGGAATCCTCATTATCACTATTCTCCGTCCAATATCCTCAGGGTAGCCCGCGGTATGACCCGGGAACTCTCCAAAATAGACCCGGGCAATGCATCTTTTTACAGGACGAACCTGAGTTCTTTCGAGAAAAGCTTGAGGAACAGGCAGATTCAATGGGCAAAAAAATCCCTGAAAGGTAAAAGGTTTGTTTCCTACCACAAATTATTTGAATATATGGCGAATGAGTTTGGATTCCAGCTTGTCGGCTATGTAGAGCCGAAGCCTGGTATTCCGCCATCGGCCGGGCATATAGAGAGCTTGATTGAATCCATGAAAATAACTAGGCCGGACGGGATACTGGTCACGCCCTCTTATGGGACGGAAGAGGCGGAGACCCTCTCGAAAAAAACCGGCGTGAAGGTTATTACCATTCCCCAGGATGTCGGTTCTCTTTCCGGCACAAATAACTGGTTTAGCTTCATGGACACTGTCCTGTCATCCCTGGAATAGGAGGTCATATGGAAGTCCTTACCTTTTTAATATGGCCCTTTGCAGCCTGTATTCTTCTAATCCTCATCCATGCCTATTTCGGCATCCATATCCTGGAGAGGGGGATAATCTTCGTTGATCTCTCTCTAGCACAATTTGTGGGAGTCGGTATCGCCCTGTCTTTTTTATTCGGACATGACGGGATACAGAGGTATGTTTTTTCAATTGTCTTTGCGGTGATGGGAGCCTTTATCCTGGCCTTTTCCCGGCGCATAGCGAAATATACCAATATAGAAGCCTTCATTGGGGTTCTCTACATCTTCTCTTTTGCTGCGAGCATTCTGATCCTCGATCGGTCGCCTCATGGCCTTGAGGAATTCAAATCGATTCTGAATGGAAACATCATATGGGTTGAGCCTCTAAGCGTTCTCTATACGTTCATCCTTTATTTCATAATCAGCATACCTCACGTCATTTTCCGGAAAAGATTTCTTGAACTTTCCCGGAATGGAAATGGAGGATTCCTGTGGGAGTTTGCTTTTTTCCTCAGTTTTGCCATCGTGCTGGTCAAGTCCGTCCAGATGGCCGGGATACTCCAGGTTTTTGCGTTCCTCATTATTCCGGCCCTTATCGGGCGGCTTTTCACCCGGGAGCCAATTAAGGTGCTCATCACCGGGTGGCTGCTCGGCCTTGTCTCGAGCACATTTGGAATTGTCGCCTCGTATAAATGGGATTTGCCTGTAGCTCCCGTCATTGTCGCTTCACTGAGCGCACTCTTTTTCTTAGTCCTACTCATTATTGCAGTATCCCGAAAGAAAAATGAGCATGATCTGAAAACGTTATCGGAGGCATCAGAATGAATAAAACATCCATTATTCTTTTCTCTGCTTTGTTGGTAGCACTGCTTTGGGGGTGCGGAAGTGCTTTAAAACAAATAAATGCAAAATCTCTAAGTACGAGATCGGATGTATTCGTTGAGATCAAAAATGATGAAGCGATCCCCAGCGGCTATTCGGATGTCATTATTAAAGTGTCTATTAAAACCCCATCCACAGGATATTATCTATGGGAGTCGAAAGATTCATTTTCTGGAAAACCCGGATTCCCCTTCATATTCAATATCAATGGACAGGCAGTTGCATGGAAGATTGACGGACAAGAGGAAATTACCTCACCCTATGATGAAAGAGGTGAGAGGATACCTGATGGAGGTAGAGGTATCAGATACATCGTTAACAAAAAAATAAGGTTGACAACAGGTTCGCATGAATTATTTTTAGGGGTTCCAGAAGCTGAATATGCGCGCGAGTTTGTCATATTTGTGAAAGACGGAGTCTCAACACTAGAATTTAAACCTCTATACAGAGGGGATCATCAGAGGACGGCTCCGAGTTTTCTTAACGGAATACACTCCTTTGAATTATTTTGTGATGGGTCTCCTGTAAAATGACCTACATCTTGATTTCCGGTAAGGTTTTCATAAGCTCACTGATTGCCGCTTATTCTTGACATATCTATGTGCATTTTAAGTCGTAATCATCGGTATAATCCCATCACATAGATTGAGGATAGGTAGGTGTAGCCGAAGATCTTTCGGATGGTGTCTGTCAATATAACATAGGTAGGACACTCATGGAGAATCAATGCAATACGGCTTCGCATAAAATATTGACGCGCACCATTGGGTTCTCGCAATGACATTATGATAAAAGCTCTTGGGCTATATCTTGCCCCCCGGTGATTAAATTTCAAAGATTTGACCCCAAGCCGCTCTTCAAGAAAGTCGATATCATCTTAGTTATTATTTCATTGACATACAAGAATGCCTTTCCTATACTCTCTTCCCGGAAAGAAATTTTCCATCAGCAGAACATAATAATGTCCTGATCAAAGATCGTATCCTGTGTTCAAGTTCTGGGCTGAGGTAAAAGGAAAAGGAAAATAATTATGACGCGGGGTGATGTTTTTATACAAGTATTTTCGGAGCTATGTTGTGAACCAAAAAAGACCATAACCGAAATGTTGCAGGCTATAAAAGACGAGATGCCCCCTGAAGAGCATACTTTCGATGAAGAAATATCGGAAAATGAAGCCTCGATATTATATGATGAATTGATGAAAGATAAAGAAGCTGTGCTTGAGTGGTTCCTTGAAGGTTATTGTCGATTCATTGTACGCACTCGAGCGGGGCGGTGTGATTCTTGAGTAAATGTCAATTCCCCGCATAATCATAATTAGAGACCGGCGCCCGTTCACTTGGTCAGAACAATCATCAAGAGAAACGAAACAATGCACATTTGCACAAAAGATTGCCACGCACTCTTCGGGTTCCCACGCTTCGCTCGGGACTTCGCCTCACCACAATGACACTAAAGTAAAGCTGTTGCGATCCCCCAGTCATTAAATTTTAAAGACTTAACCCCAAGTAGTGCGCAAAGAACGGACGCAAATCATTCCTTCTTCCTACCATCAATTCAGGTATTAGGTGTAAAGATGTAACAATCACCTTAATTTTGACACATATGAAGGAAAAAGCCATCATGCTATAAATTATAATATTAATAATGAATTGTCATACTTTGAAGTTTTTGTATTGTAGTATATTCCATTCACTTTTTTGACCTACCTCTGCTTTTTTCAGGGCAAAAATAATAAAAGTGTTTTAACATTAATAGCTTAGAGACTGTCAACTTTTTCTGGAATACATCTTGCAATACTACCTAAAAAGATAACATATTAATATTTAAAGATAATATTCATGGAATACCCTTTTTTGACGCCATACATAATAATTTCAAGATTTATGGAGGTATACCATGAAATTACTGGTTGTAGATGATTCTTCGGAGATTAGGGAAATTCTGTCTGCCACTATAGAGCTATCCGGTCATTGGGCAGATGAAGCATATGACGGGATTGAAGCCATCGAGAGGCTACAGAATGATTCTTATGAAATTGTTATCTTAGATGCCGAAATGCCCAGAATGGGAGGTGTTGACGTCTGTAAATTCATAAAAGCGCAATTTCCAAATGTTTATGTCATAGGAATGAGCGGTTGCCTTCTTTCCCTGATAGAGCTCATGGAGGCAGGTGCCAATATCTGCCTTTCTAAGCCTTTCCGTCTTGAGCGGGTAGAGGAAATTATAGAGAATCTGTATGACAGGTCTCTGCCTAATTTTGGCCTTACTGCATTCCATTGTAATAATGATTTGCTATAAATGATTATGACAATGTTATTATCTGGTCTTATCATGATGAGAGTTACGGAACACCACCATCACCATACCGGGGTCGCTATACCTGAGTTTGCATTGATTGTTTTCTTTTTTATCATAATTGTTCTCATGATGGGGCTTGTACTCAAAAAGGATTAAGGGTAGTATATAAGTCGGCAGTGATGAATTCTAGCAGTTATTGCTAAAAAAGGTGAACTAAAAAAAGGGAGGTAGCTAAACGATGAAAAAGAGTCTTCTAATACTTTCAATCATGCTTGGTCTCGCTATTACCTTGGCGGGTTGCGCAACAACCGGTGACCTGGAGAAATTGCAGTCACAGATAAATCAGATTAATGCGAAGGCCGATCAGTCACTGAAAGCATCACAGGATGCGAAGGATGAAGCCGGCACAGCAAAGACGAACGTCAATGCGCAGGTAGAGCAGGCCAATGCAGCAGCGATGAAGGCAGAAGCTGCCGCGGCCCGTGCCGAAGGTGCAGCAAAAACAGCTGAGGGAAGTCAGAAAGCTGAGGCTGAAGCCGTTTTTAAGAAATCAATGAAGAAGTAAGTCAACTTAACGGGGAACTATTAACTTGACCGCTAGGGTTCTGGAAAAGAGATGGCCGGGTTCTGATGCCTTGCCATCTCTTTTTTGTATCCATCATCAATGTCTATCTGGAAAATTCAATTATTTATTCTGTCTAGCCAAGACATTAACAGGTCAGTTAAATGCTTCCCGCCTTAATTACTATTCTCCTGTTGATTTTGAAAAGAGAACATACGAAGCTTAAGTTGGTCTCCATTTTTTCTGTTGAAGATCAATTGGCAATAATCAAAAAGGCCACATAATTCCGAATGAAGAAGTACATGTCCTGTGAAAAGGTCAGTATATATTAAACGCACTCGGGGGCGTGTATATGGATAAAGCACAAAGTAGGCGAGGTGAGCATCTTTACTTTTTCTTTGCCTGCATCATAATAGCGCCAATTCTAATGTGTGGGTGCAGTCACTTTTATGAGGGATTTTTGGCCAGGCCGGAATTCAAAGAGGCAAATGATTTTTCGAGCCAGGGCAACTACAAGGCCTCCCTAAGCAAATATGAGCAGATTATTGCGCGATACCCGACGAAAGGCGACAGGGTCCTTTTCGCGATGGGTTTTATTTATGCGTTTCCCAGAAATCAGCAAAAAGATTATCAGAAATCTCTGGAATGTTTTCAGAAACTCATAAAGGATTACCCGGGGAGTGTGTACAGGCATGACAGTGAAGTGATGATATCTCTTATCGATGGTGTTATTCGCAAGGATAAGAGGTTTATGACACAGCAAAGACAGATTGAAGTATTCGAACAAGAGGTTAAAAGCAAGGATAAGAGGATTATTTTACAGAAAAAACAGACAGAGGAGCTTGAACAGCAGGTGAAGGAGCTCGAAAAAAAGATAGAGAAGATGAAAGAAGTCGATATGCACTTAAAAGGAAAGAAAAAAAGTTGACCATGGAAAGTGCAGTTGAAGCAATGAAAACGGTCTCTCTTAATAAAATCTGAAAAGCTGTCGAAAT